>ERZ1031329.4-NODE-4-length-143330-cov-14.987311_pt1 | contig 143330 bp, 137 predicted proteins | sample MGYA00518053_ERZ1031329 | MGnify/ENA primary metagenome ERZ1031329 (study PRJEB33718, sample SAMN03159840) | human skin metagenome | collected 2014-02-25 | study: EMG produced TPA metagenomics assembly of the PRJNA266117 data set (Human skin bacterial metagenome... | reverse complement strand
CGCGTCACAACTACCTCCCGGTCGAAGTGGCGCATTCACCCCTTGACAGCACGGATCCTCTATCACAATCCGAGCGTCAATTTTTCAGTTCGCAGGACTTAAGAACTACAATCGAGTAGTTATTAAATCACTGGCTAGAAAGGCGGCCCATGGCAGACCTCAGCGTCGCGCGCTTTGTGTCCAATTTTGGGCAGTTTCTCAAATTCGGCATTGTTGGCGGCTCCGGTACCGCGGTTAATCTCTTTGTGGTCTATTTGTGCAGAAAGATTACTTGGTGGTCTGGCGGCATCGAGGCGGATGATCCCTTCATCAATCTCTTCGGTTCTGTTTTCCATATCCGTTGGTACCATGTGTTTTTGACCATTGCGTTCTTGGTCGCCAACACTTGGAACTACCAGCTGAATCGCATGTGGACTTTCCGATCGGTGGCGAAGGTGTCTTGGCTGCGCGGTTTCTTCCCATTCCTTCTCGCTGGAATTGGAGCTTTTATCGTAAGTCAAGTTGTGGCGACACTCTTAATGAATCCGACTTCGCCGCTGCACTTGCCCACAGACATTCTGGATGATTCGACCGGTTTGCGTACAAAGGTGTACTGGGCATCGGCCATTTCTATCATTGTCGCTATGCCGATTAACTTTATCTTGAACAAGCTGTGGACCTTCCGCTCGCAGCCGAAGACGCCTCAACTTGTCGAGGAAACCGAGCCGGCCTAGCTAGGTCCCGTATTTCCTTCCTCTCCGCCCCCGCGCTCACCAGCGCAGGCTGGCGGAGATTTTTCTTTCTTCCAGTGAGCGCGAAGGGGCAGTACCTCCCTTCGCGCTCACCGGGAACGAAAACAAAGAAAACCCGCCGTCCGCGGTGAGCGCGAAGGGCGGGTTGAGGTGCCGGAGTGGGACTAGTCCTCTAGCTCGGCATCGAGGCGGGCTTGGTCGCGGCGGTGCTGGCGGCGACGAATGAAGGGGGTGAGGATGAGTACGGTGATTGCACCAACGGCGGTGCCGAGGAGGTAAGAGGCGGGATTGTGGCCGTCGGCAGGCGCGTAGGCGTTATAGGCAATGCCGACGAACATGGCGATGAGCGGGATGAAGTAGACGGCCATTGCGGTCCAATTTCGGCCCACCGGTGGGGTGGCGACGCGTTGACGCATCCACGCGGTGCCGATCGTGTTGCCGAGGATGGACGGTACGAGTGCGAGGAAGCACAGCAAGCTCATTCGGCCGGGGAGGACCCAGGCGAGGATTGCGGCGACGACGAGCTCGAGGAATGGGATGAGAGTGATGCTAATTGCGCTGGCTTTGTAGAGCGTGTCGCGTTCGAATTCATCGCGGGTTGCGCGATCGATTTCATTGAGGGAGTAATTGGCGATGGCGTTAATCATGTTGTTCAGCTCCAAAAATTTCTTCGACGGTTTTTCCTAGTTCGTGGCAAATATCCAGTGCGAGGTGCACGGAGGGTGAGTAGTTGCCGCGTTCGATATTGGCGATGGTTTGGCGGGAGACGCCAACTCTTCTGGCGAGTTCGGCTTGTGATAATTCGAGCCAGCGGCGCCATTTGCGGACCATGTTGGGGTGCTCGGCCATCCGGACTCCTTTACTGTGTGTCTTGCTTACATATCCTAATGTAAAGGATAGTTGTCATTAGGGCAAATGTTTCACACATAGATGCCACTTCCAATAGGGCTGAGCTGCTGAGGTCGGAAGCTCAGGGTTGCGGCCTTTTAGCACCTCAATAGTGGCTTTGATAAGCAGGATGGCTTCATTAAGGTGGTAGTTGACGTCGTCGGCAGTAAAGCGCAAGACCGTATACCCGTGGGCGACGGCCGCGTTTTGTTTGGAGCGGTCAGCTTGAAAGGCCACGCTGTGTTTGTGGTATTCCCAGCCATCGACCTCCACCAGGAGCCTTCCAATCCTGAGATCAAAGCGGTACCCAGCAATGAGAGCATTGTGTTCTGGGAAAATTCCTACAGTGCGCAGCTTTCTGCTTAAAGTGCGCTCCGGCGGGCTATCTGCGCCTATAGCCGAGTGTCGTATCGTCTCCTTTAGAGAATTCGGGACGCGTCGCATTCGCCGACGGTCCATTTCTAGACGGCCGGGTCCGTGCTTTCCCCGGTAATGTTCTTCCAAAAGAGGTGTGCAGGCCCGCGAAATCCTACGCGCGGCCCACAAGGGTTGCACCACCGGAAGGCCGTTGACCTTGTGCGTGGCTTGAAGTTGCGAGTGTGAAACGCAAAAGTTCTTGCCCTTCAAAGTGCGCGGTCCCTCAGCTTCCAACGGAAAGCTTAGCTGCCGGCCGAGATAAATCTCTTGTGCAGTCTTTCCGGTGAAATGGATTCGGCTGAGCCCATGCGCCAAGGCCCGCGCCACCGCCAGGGGCGTCCACGTATCGGTATAAATCCCCCGATGCACGCGGTACAGCTTCCCCTCACGCACCTTGCGGCGAATCGCCTCTTTGCTCAAACCTTGCTCGCGCAGTTCCGCGGTTGTCCATTCCCCCATGGGAATAGACGTAAACATCCGTAGTGCGCGGTGGCTACGCTTCCCGCTGCAGCCTGTGGATAACTTAGGGGCGGGGCTTGGTTTTCCGCCGCGTGGCCTGGAACGCTGTGGATAACCGCCCCACGCGCTCACCGGCAGCCACCCTTTGACGGTGATCCGTGTTCATGGTGACCGCGAGGGGAGCGGTAGAAAGTCCACGCCCTTTGCGCTCACCGGCAGAGCTTTCCGACGTCCCCATTCGCTCCCCGTGAGCGCGGCGGGCGGAGCATAGAGCAACGCACCCCCTCGCGCTCACCAGGAGACAAAAAGAGGAGCCCCTCCGCGTGCCGGTGAGCGCGATGGGCAGAGGGAGGAGGGACAGCGGGGAGGGGTGGCGCTAAGTCAGCGGCAGGGTGGAGGTGGGTTTAATGCCGCGAACCTTGGAATTGATGACGCCGGCGATGGCGAGCACCGCGAACATGGCGGCGGCGGAGAGGAGTTGGGTGCGGGCGGTGGCGTCGGTAAGCATGAGCACCGCGATGGCCGCGAAGAGCGCGAGGGCGAACCAGGTGAGGTAGGGGAAGGCCCACATGCGGATGGGGAGGGGATGGAGAGCCTCGAGCTGACGGCGCAGGCGCAGCTGGCTTACGGCGATAAATACCCACACGATGAGCAGGGAGGCGCCGGCGGCATTGAGCATGAAGGTAAGAAGCCAGCCGGTATCGGCGTAGTTGAGCACCACCATGACGGCCGAGAGTAGGACGGACAGGGCAATAGCGGTGGTGGGAACGCCGTCTTTATTTGTAGTAGTGAAGATGCGCGGAGCCTCGCCGCGGGAGGCCAGCGAGTGCATCATGCGGGAGGAGGCGTAGATCTGCGAATTGAAAGCCGAGAGCAACGCGAGGACGATGACAACCTCCATGATGCCGGCCGCGCCTGGGATGCCGGCGCGCTCGAGGACCATGGTGAAGGGCGATTCCGCGGCCGTGGAGGCACCTCCCAAGATGGAATAAGGCAGAAGGAACGTGATGACGAGAACGGAACCCAAGTAAAAGACAGAGATGCGCAAGATGGTGGAGCGCACGGCGTTGACCAGGGATTTTTCTGGGTCCTCGGATTCGGCAGAGGCGATGGCGACGACCTCGATGCCGCCGAAGGCGAAGGCTACGGCCAAAAGGCCGGCCGCGACGCCGCCGAGACCATTGGGCATGAAGCCATCCTCGAGGAAGACGGAGGTGCCGATGAAAGAATGGCCAGGCAGGAGGCCCAGGATGAGCAGCACGCCGATGATGAGGAAGGCCACGATGACGACGACCTTGATGAGGGCGAACCAGTACTCGAATTCGCCGAAGCTACGGACGCGCAGCAGGTTGATGATGCCGAAGAGGACCACGCAGATAGCGGCGGGAATCCACGGCGAGACGTCGAACCAGGAGCCAATGAATCCGGCCGCGCCGGTGATTTCGGCGCCGAGTACGGCGACGGTGGCTAGCCAATAAATCCAGCCCTGGGTAAAGCCCGCCCAGCGGCCGATGCCATGTTCGGCATATTCGGAAAAAGAGCCGGAGGCGGGGATAACGGTGCCCATCTCGCCCAGCATCTGCATCACCAAAATGGCCAGGAAGCCGGCGATGATATAGGCGAGGAGCACGGCGGGCCCGGCGGCGGAGATACCGACGCCGGTGCCGAGGAATAGTCCGGCACCGATGGTGGAGCCAAGCCCCATCATAGTGAGGTGGCGGACCTTCAGACCAGAACCGAGGGAGGAGGAGTTATCAGTCACTCCTCCATCATATTTTCCCCGATTGGTCTATAGGAATCGGGGGGTATTAATTCTTGTGCAGCTCGTCGTTCAACGCGACGGCCTCGGCCTTCCATTCCACAGCCTCGACGGCACCGGAGATGGAGTTGCGGCGCAGCAGCATGCCGGAGGCACCAGAAAGCTGGGAGCCCTTGACGCTCTCGCCATTGTCGACGCCCAGTGCTTCCGCGACCTTGCCAAAAACGGTCACCTTGGTGCCGGCGGTGACGTAGAGGCCGGCTTCAACTACGGCGTCGTCGCCAAGCGAAATGCCGATGCCGGAATTGGCGCCGAGCAGGCAGCGCTCGCCGATGGAGATGACCTCCTTGCCGCCGCCGGACAAGGTGCCCATGATGGACGCGCCGCCGCCGATATCGGAGCCATCGCCCACGACGACGCCCGCGGAGATGCGGCCCTCCACCATGGAGGCGCCCAAGGTGCCGGCGTTGAAGTTTACAAAGCCCTCATGCATGACGGTGGTTCCCTCAGCAAGGTGGGCGCCCAAGCGCACGCGGTCCGCGTCGCCAATGCGAACGCCGGACGGTACAACGTAGTCCACCATGCGGGGGAATTTGTCAACGGAGTAGACAACGACCGGGCCGCGGGAGGCGAGGCGGCCGCGCACCATCTGGAAATCGGAGACGGCGCAGGGGCCATAGTTAGTCCAGACCACGTTATTGAGGTGGCCGAAGATGCCATCCATATTCAGGCCGTGCGGCTTGACCGCGCGGTGAGAAAGGAGGTGCAGGCGCAGGTAAGCATCGTAGGTATCGACGGGTGCGTCATCCAGATCCTTGATGGAGGTCTCGACGGCAACGCGGGCCACGCCGCGCTCCTCGTCTGGGCCTGCCAGCGCGGAGAACTGCTGGGGGACCTCCTCCAAGCGCTTGGTCTCGGTGGTCTCTACGGTCTTATCGGTATAAACGGCTGGGAACCAAACGTCCAAGACGGTGCCGTCATGGGTAATGGTTGCCAGGCCACGTGCGGATGCAGAAGTCATGCCCGCTAGCTTAGCAACTCCTTCGGCGCGTCTGCGCGCTGGCCGGTGGGTAGTACGAAGGACAAGATGACGAGTATCGCAGCGAGGATGAGTACCGAGATGACCTGGTTGCGTGCATCCGGGTCAAAGAGCATGAGCAGGGTGAGCCCGCCCAGCGCCGCGGTCGTGACCCATGGCAGCCAGGGAAAGCCGGGCACACGCAGATCAGTCAACTCGCCATTTTCGCGCATTTGGGGATGCAGTTTGATAAAGGAAGCCACGATGAAGAACCAGATGACCAGCAGGCACCCGCCCACTGCATTGAAGAGAAATGCTAGGAGCCCCGGAGGGTTCCAAAATTGCAGGCCTACCGAAGCGAAGGCGAAGACCATGGACAAGATGACCGCGTTGATGGGGGAGCCAGCGCGATTTTGCTTGAGGAAGAATCCTGGGGCGCAGTGATCCTTAGCCATGTCAAAGACCAAGCGGGAAGTGGCGTAGATCTGCGCGTTGAAGGCGGAGAGTAGCGCCAAGGCGATTATCGCTTCCATGAAACCGGACGCAAAGGGGATCTTGGCGGCCGCAAGCACGAGGGTGAAGGGAGAATCGGCGGCTACGTCGGCGTCCTGGATGGAACTAAAAGGCAGCGCCATGGTGATAACCACGATGGAGCCGATGTAGAAGATCATGATGCGCACGATAATGGCGCGGACCGCGGTGGCCACGTTATGTGCTGGGTCCTCGGATTCGGCCGCCGCGATAGTAACCAATTCGATACCGCCGAAGGCAAAGGCCACAGCCAACAATCCGGCGGCGAAGCCGGGCATGCCATTGGGCAGGAAATTAGCGGTGAAATTGGTCCCGGCCAAGGAGAGATCCATGCCGGGCAGGATGCCCAGCGCCATAAGTACGCCTATGGCAAGGAAGGCGACAATGACGCCGACCTTGATGATGGCGAACCAGAACTCGAACTCGCCAAATCCGCCCACGGCCGCGAAATTAACCACCGCGAAGAATGCCACGGCGATTAGCGCCGGAATCCACGGGTCAATACCGAACCAGCTGGAGATGATGGCGGCCGCGCCGGTGATTTCGGCGCCCATGACCATGATCAACATGAACCAATAAATCCATCCCATGGTAAAGCGTGCCCAGTGTCCGAAGGCCTGACCGGCGTAGGTGGAAAATGACCCCAAAGAGGGGCGGGCGGCGGCCATCTCACCGAGCATCCACATCACTAGCGCAATGAGCGCGCCGGCCACGGCATAGGAAATGAGCACCGAGGTGCCGGAAATCTGGATGCCGAGGCCTACTCCGAGGAAGAGGCCGGCGCCCACGGCAGAGCCAAGGCCCATCATCGTGAGATGACGGGATTTCAATTGAGCGGTTTCGGCCATTGTTATCACCTTAGGGAGGACGAAATATTTACAGTGAAGTGAACTTTACACAATGCGGGGAGCTACGCGGGGCGCTAGCATGGCGCTTTGTGACTTTAGATCTATATGCAGACCCCATCGAACTAACCAAGGCGCTCGTGGATATTCCGAGCCCCTCCCACCATGAGGAGGCCATCGCAGACGCCGTCGAAGAAGCGCTGCGTGGCTTGGACGTCGAGGTTGCCCGCTACGGCAATACCGTGTGCGCCCGCACGAACCGTGGGCTAGATTCCCGCGTGGTGCTCGCCGGACACATTGATACCGTTCCGTTGGCAGAAAATGTACCGCATCACATGGAAACCACTAAAGACGGGGTGGAGATTATGTGGGGCTGTGGCACCGTGGACATGAAGTCAGGCATGGCCATCTACCTTAATGCCTTTGCCCAGCTGCACGAGTCGGAGGAGCTGAAACATGATCTCACCGTCATCGCCTATGAGGGTGAAGAAGTAGCCACTGAATTTAATGGCTTGGGCCATCTGCAAAAGGACCACCCGGAGTGGCTCGAGGGGGACTTCGCGCTTCTGGGCGAGCCCTCTGGCGCCATGGTGGAGGCCGGTTGCCAGGGCTCCATCCGCCTGCGCGTGACCGCACACGGCACCCGCGCGCACTCGGCCCGCGCCTGGCTCGGCTCCAATGCCGCGCACAAGCTCGCGCCGATTATGAGTCGCATCGCCGCCTATGAGTCCCGCGACGTCACCATTGACGGCTGTACTTACCGCGAGGGCCTCAATATCGTTCACCTCGAGTCCGGCGTGGCCACAAATACGCTGCCGGATGAGGCGTGGATGTTTGTGAATTTCCGCTTCGCCCCGGACCGCACGAGCGAGGAGGCGCTGGAGTACATGAAATCCATCATCGGCGAGGAAGAAGATGTCACCATCGACATCGACGACATTGCCCCGGCCGCCCAGCCTGGGTTGGGCCAGCCTGCAGCCAAAGCTCTCATCGACGCCGTCGGGGGCAACGTCCGCGCCAAGTTTGGCTGGACCGACGTCGCCCGCTTCTCCGAAATGGGCACCCCGGCCGTGAACTTCGGCGCCGGTGACCCAGGGTTTGCGCATAAAAAGGACGAGCAGGTCCCCACCGCGCAGATTAGTGAAGTATCCACCGCCCTCCTGAAATACCTGAAGGGATAGACCATGACTCCTGAGCAGATGCGCACTCTGCGCGGCCCGATGCTGCTGCGCACCGAAGGCGAACAAGCCTCCACCTTTGACCAGCGGCTCTTGGAATCCGGTGCAGACCACGAGTGGCAGCATGCCGATCCGTGGCGCGTGCTGCGCATCCAAGGCGAATTCGTCGCCGGCTTTGATGCGCTATCCAAGCTGCCGAAGGCCGTTACCGTATTCGGTTCCGCACGTACCACTCCAGACGATGCAAATTACCAACTGGGCGTCGAGGTGGGCCGCAAGCTGGCCGAACACTCCTATGCCGTGATTACCGGCGGCGGCCCCGGCATCATGGAAGCGGCCAACCGCGGCGCCCATGAAGCCGATGGGCTCTCTGTGGGCCTAGGCATCGAGCTGCCCCACGAACAAGGGCTTAATGAATATGTGGACTTGGGTCTGAATTTCCGCTACTTCTTTGCCCGCAAGACCATGTTCTTGAAATACTCCCAGGCTTTTATCTGCCTGCCCGGCGGCATGGGCACCATGGATGAGTTCTTTGAGGTCATGTGCATGGTCCAGACCGGCAAGGTGACCAATTACCCCATCGTGCTCATGGGCACCGAGTACTGGACCGGCCTTTTGGAATGGATGGACAAGACGCTAGCAGCGGGTGGATTTATCAACGAAAGCGACCGGGAGCTTTTCCTGCTTACCGACGACCCCGATGAAGCCGTCTCCCACATCATTAAGCGTCACGAGGTTATGAGCGATAAGCGCATCAGGGAGCCACGTTGAGCCTCGCGCGTGTGATGGCGATTGTCAATCGCACCCCGGATTCCTTCTATGACAAAGGAGCAACCTTTGACCTCGACCCGGCACTGCGTCGCTGCGATGAGGTGATTGCGGCCGGCGCCTCGATCATCGATATCGGCGGCGTCAAGGCCGGCCCCGGAAAGGCTGTCGACGCGGCGGAAGAAATCGAGCGCGTAGTACCAACTATCGAGAAGGTGCATCAGCGCCACCCGGATGTCCTCATTTCCGTCGATACGTGGCGCAGCGAGGTGGCAGAGGCAGCCATTGCAGCCGGTGCCGGGCTCATAAATGACACCTGGGCGGGTTGGGATCCCGAGCTCATCGAGGTCGCCGGCCATCACCGCGTAGGCTACGTGTGCTCGCACACCGGTGGGATTACCCCGCGCACCCGACCGCACCGCGTTCACTTCGATGATGTGGTGGCCGATGTCATTGCGGAAACCACCCAGCTGGCCGAACGCGCCGCAGGCCTTGGCTGCCCCGAAGAGCTTACCTTTATCGATCCCACCCATGACTTTGGCAAGAACACCTTCCACGGTCTCGAGCTCTTGCGGCGCATCGACGAGGTTGTGGCCACCGGCTGGCCGGTGCTCATGGCGCTATCAAACAAAGATTTTGTGGGCGAGACGCTAGACCGCGGGGTAGGAGAGCGCGTTGCGGGTACCCTAGCCGCCACCGCGTGGTCCGCTGCCCGGGGCGTGGCTGCCTTCCGCGTCCACGAGGTAGCAGAGACCGTAGATGTCATTCGCATGACCGCCGCCATCCAAGGCGAGGCGGCACCATTGTTAACCACCCGAGGCCTAGCATGAGTGTCTCCGTTGTCATCCCGGCCCTCAACGAGGAAGACACTGTCGCGAACGTCGTGCGTGCCTGCCTAGCCGATGACCCCCTTGAGGTGCTGGTCATCGATGCCGATTCCACCGACGCCACCGCCTCTCGTGCTGCCGCAGCCGGCGCCGAGGTACGCAATTGGCGCGATGTTCTGCCAGAAGAACCGCGCCCCGGCAAGGGCGAATCCCTCTGGCGCGGGGTCGCCGCGGCGAAGGGAGACATAGTTGTCTTCGTCGATGCGGATCTTGAATCCGCTGCGCCCGGCATGGTAGCTGCCCTAGCCGCTCCTTTTTCCGACCCCGCGGTAGAAATGGTCAAGGCCCGCTACCGCCGCAGCCTCAACGGCCAGCCCACCGGCGGCGGCCGCGTCACCGAGCTGACAGCCAAACCGCTCATTAAGCAATTTTTCCCAGAGCTCGCTCATATCGACCAGCCACTCGGAGGCGAATACTCTCTGCGCCGCGCCACCGCCGTCGAGCTGCCCTTTGTAGAAGGCTACGGGGTGGAAGCGGGGTTATTGGTGGACGTCGGCAAGCGGGGCTCAATAGCGCAGGTGGACTTGGGAACGCGGGTGCACCGCAACCGACCGCTGCATGAACTCGCGCCGATGGCCGAGGTAGTCGCGCGCACACTGCTCTCCCGCGCCGGGGTTACCGCGCCCGTTGCTCAACGCCCGCCGCTAAAAGGTAAGGTTTAAGCCATGCTGTCTTGGATTATGCTCCTCCTCGTCCTTTTCTCCCTGACCGTCATCGGGACCTGGGTATGGGGGTCGATTTTTGGCCGCGGTGAGGTTATGCACCCGCTCGATGAGCCGGAGAAGGTGCGCGAAAATAACCGCGCCGCTGCCCGCGAAGGACGCCTTGACCAGGTGAAATTCGAGGTTGTGCCCCGCGGGTACCGCCAGGACCAAGTAGATGATCTCCTCGCACAACTAGAAGAGCAACTATCTTCCACGCCGAAAAGGTCTAAGCTGGAAGGAAAAGAAGTTAACTAAAGGAGACTCACTATGGCAGCAATGAAGCCGCGCACCACGGGCGGAGAAATGGAAGCAGTAGAGGAGTCCCGCAAAATCGTCATGCGCATCCCCTCCGATGGCGGCGGGCGCATCGTCATTGAGCTGAGCAAGGACGAGGCCGCCGAGCTTGGTTCTCTGTTGACCGAGGTTTCTAGCTAGTCTAGATACATGCTTTCTCATATCGTCGACATTCTGGCTGATCCCAATGATGGCACCGCGCTTTCCGGTGCCGATGATTTCTCTCGCCTGGTCTCGGAATCCGGCCACTCTTTTGATGTGGCCAAGCAGGGCTACGTCACCCTCGCGGCCGGCGCCGGACTCAAGCACAAGGGCGATGACATGGACATGGTCAACGCCCGCGAGACCTATTTGGCCATGGGGCACTTCGCGCCCTTCGTGGAGGCCGTGACTGGGGCAGTCCAAAGTGCGCTGGATTCCGCATCGTTGGCCGAATCTACGCCCGCCTCTCTGCTTGAGGTGGGCGCTGGTACGGGCTACTACTTGGCCCACACCCTCGACTCCATCGCTGAGGCCCGCGGCGTCGGGCTCGATATTTCCCCGCACGCTGCGAAGCACTTGGCTAAGTGCCACCCGCGCGTCGGTGCCGTCGTGGCCGATGTATGGGAGCGCCTGCCCATTCGTGATGAGTCCGTTGACGCTATTTCCGTCGTCTTCGCCCCGCGCAATCCGGCCGAATTCCAGCGCGTGCTCGCCCCAGGCGGCCAGGTCATCGTCTTGACCCCTGATGCCGGCCACTTGGACGAGCTGCGGGAGCCTTTGGGCATCCTCGGCGTGGAAGACGGCAAGGTGGATCGCATGTACGAGCAGGCCGAGGGATACCTCGAGCAGGCGGCCGATCCGGTCGATATTTCGTTCCCCATTGAGCTCGATAAGGCCTCCGTTGCCGCGCAGGTTGGGATGAGCCCGTCCGCGCGTCACATTAGCGCCGGAGAACTCGCCGAGCGCATGGCCGCTCTTCCTCCGACACTTACGGTTACCGCCCGCGCTCGACTGGACCGCCTCCGCGCAGTTTAGCCCCGGCCCTTCTGCCTCATCTCCGCCTTTCGCGCTCACTAGGAGCGCGTGGGGCGGTTCTTTTCGTTGTTCCGGTGAGCGCGAGGGGTGGTTCCTCGCCCTTGCCGCTCACCAGCACACGCTTTCCGACGCCCCAGCGTCTCCCCGTGAGCGCGAAGGGCGCGCGGCGTGACATCGCCCCGTACCGCGGGTGGCGCGGGTGCCGCGGGTCCGGAAACGCACAACCCCGCCCTTGCCGCTCACCGGGAGCGGTGGAACCGCGGTGGGCGGCCATGCCGGTGAGCGCGAAGGGCGGGGTGGAGAACCGAGCGGGGCGTCGGGTGATGTTTAGAGCTTGGAGCCGGAGCGCTGCCAGTCCTGCTCGATGACGGCATCGCCGGAGGTTTCGACGCGCAGCCCAGAGCAGCCGCCCTCGAAGTAGACGCGGGAGGCCATGGCGATGAGGCCACCATCGACGAATACCTCGACGGTGGAACCGTCTTGGATAATGGTGAGGGTGTCGGAGTCGCCCTCGGCAAGCGCGGCGGTGGCGGGCTCAGAATCCGCGAAGCAATGATTGAAAGCCTTGTTCATTGAGCGATCGAGGCTGATGTCATCGCCGGAGTGGCGGATGGTGGCGGCGGGGTCACCGGCGCCGTCGAGAAGCGTGACGGTGACGCAGGAACCGGAAGGCACCTCCATGACGCCGGTCCACGAGCGGGCGTAATCGGAAAGCTTGACGGCATCGGGCAAGCCCCGGGCGGGGGCTTGGTAGAGGACGCCGCCCTCGAGGGTGACTCGGCGGGGTAAGGAAAGGGCATTGGCCCAGCCTTCGGCTCCCCACGAGGCGTGCTTGGTGGCGTCATCGCCGCGGCCGTTGCCGTTGAGGAGGCCAACGATAACGGCGCGCTCATAGCGCTGCTCGGGGGTGAGCGTGCCGGTGGTGGTGTTGGTATTGCGCGGACGGGAGAAGTCGTGGCCAAAGTCCACGCGGCGGAAACCCGAGGCCACGGTGAAGGTGGTGCCTTCGAGTCGGCCGACGAGGTAGCCGGATACATCGCGGCCGCCGCGCTCCAAGGTGACGAAAAGGACATCGTAGATGTTGCCATCTACTTCGTCGCGCAGGCGAACTAGGCGCGGGGAGACGACTGGTGGGATGGGGGAAGTAGCGGGAACTTCACCTTCGAGGAAGCCAGGGTCGCCGTCGAACTTGAGGCTACCGCGCAGGCGCCAAGACACGCCATCGGCGGATTCAAGGATTACGGGAACTGGGGCATCGGAGTGGCCGGTGAGAGCCAACATGAGCCAGCCGTCGTGGCCGTCAGCGCGGTCCTCGGAGGCCCAGTCGGGCACAACGGAGGGCGAGCGGAAGTGATCAAAATTGCGGATATTTCCTACGACCTCGCCAAAGCGAACGACATTGGGGTCGAGGGCCTGTGGGTCATCGGAGACCTCGCAGATTTCGTCCACGTTGGCGTAGCGGGCGAGGTGGACAGCAATACCGGCGGAGGTTACGGAGGTGAAGTAGAGGTGGATATCCTCTGGTCCTTGGGCCACGGAACCGGCGCGCAGGGAGAGTTCGCCGCCGACGGGGGCGAGGACATCGTCGCAGTCTAGCCAGTCGAAGGGAGTTTCTTCGGAGTAGGTGTGGCCCCAGCGGGCGGGGGAGTCCGCGGTGGGGCGGTACTGGTAGAACAGATGCCAAGTATCGCCATCGCGCAGGATACCGGCGGGGGCGTCGAGGACGCCGTCTTCAGGGACAAAATGCAGTTCGGGGCGGTGGGTTGTCACGGCTATCCTTCCTTAAATCAGGCTGCGGTAAATATCGACGGTCTGGGCGGCAATCGTAGCCCAAGAAAAATCACGAATGGCACGCTCGCGGCCGGCGCGCCCAAATTCGGCAGCGCGCTTTTTATCGGCGGCGACGTCATTGACCGCAGCGGCGAGGTCGGCCTCGAAGGCTGCGGTATCGGCGGCGTCATAATGCACTAGCACGCCGGTCTCACCATCGACTACTACCTCGGGAATGCCGCCCACGTTGGAGGCAACAACGGCCGTGCCACAGGCCATTGCTTCCAAGTTCACGATGCCCAGCGGTTCGTAGATGGACGGGCAGACAAAAACATCGGCACCGGTGTAAATCTGCTGGACCTCGTTGCGCGGGAGCATATCCTTGACCCAGAAAATGCCATCGCGCTGGGCTCGCAACTCATCGACCAGTGCCTCGGTCTCGGCCGCGATTTCGGGCGTATCAGGGGCGCCGGCACACAAGACCAGTTGGATGTCTGGATCGAATTTCTGCGCCGCCTGCAGCAGGTGCTTTACGCCCTTTTGCCGGGTGATGCGTCCGACGAAGGCAGCGATGGGGCGCTGCTTGTCGACGCCCAGCTTGTCCAAAACATCGCCCTCTCGCGGCTGCCATAGCTCGGTGTCGATGCCGTTGAGGACGACGTGGACCTTGGAGGCATCGATGCGCGGATAGGCATCGAGGATGGAGTCCTTCATACCGGCGGAGACGGCGATTACGGCATCGGCATATTCCATGGCGTTCTTCTCGGACCATGAGGAGATGTCATAGCCGCCGCCAAGCTGCTCGCGCTTCCAAGGGCGGTGCGGCTCGAGAGAGTGGGCGGTGACCACATGCGGAATATCATAAAGCCGGGCGGAGAGGTGGCCAGCAAGGCCCGTATACCACGTGTGGGAGTGGGCGATGTCGATATCGGAGGCGGCATCGGCCATGCGCAGCCCAGTGGACAAGGTCTGCAGCGCGCCATTAGCCCCCTCGAGTGCGGGGTCCACGCCGTGGACAAAGACGTATTTTTCTTCGCGCGGGGAGCCCATGCAGTGCACGGAGACATCGATGATATCGCGCATGAAACGGGTGAGCTCAGCTACGTGAACTCCGGCTCCGCCGTATATTTCCGGCGGGTATTCTTTGGAAAAGATTCCGGCTCTCATGCCCACCCAGAATACGTATCTCTGCTGTCATGTGCAGAATTCCGAGATGGGGGTAAAAATGTGCAAAGTTCTGCTGCGGAATGTGGGATTTGCGGATAGGTTTGAAAACGTGAGAAGCCTGCCGAATGTCCTAGCCATTGTCCTCGCCGGCGGTGAGGGAAAGCGCCTTTTCCCCCTGACCGAAGACCGCGCAAAGCCCGCCGTGCCCTTCGGTGGTTCCTACCGCCTCGTTGATTTCGTTTTGTCCAATCTGGTCAATGCCGGTTATCTCAAGATTGCGGTGCTGACTCAGTACAAGTCCCATTCTCTGGACCGCCACATTTCCCAGGCGTGGAACTTGGCGGGTCCGACTCCGCAGTATATTGCCTCGGTGCCCGCCCAGCAGCGCCGCGGCAAGCGCTGGTACAACGGCTCGGCAGATGCAATTGTGCAGTCGCTGAACCTCATTTATGACGAGAATCCGGATTATGTCATCGTCTTTGGTGCAGACCACGTATACCGCATGGATCCGGCACAGATGGTAGAAGAGCATATCGCCACCGGATTGGATTGTTCGGTGGCTGGTATTCGCGTACCGCGCTCGGAAGCGACGGCCTTTGGCTGCATCCAAGCCGATGGCATGGGCACGATCACGCAATTCGTGGAAAAGCCCGCGGACCCGCCGGCTACTCCGGATGATCCGAATATGAGCTATGCCTCGATGGGCAATTATGTCTTTACAGCGCAGGCGCTTATCGACGCCCTTTTGGAGGACGAAAAGAACGAGGACTCCGCCCACGATATGGGCGGCGATATTATCCCGTACTTTGTGGAGCGGGGACAGGCGCATGTGTACGATTTCATGGCCAATGAGGTGCCAGGGGCTACCGAACGTGACCACGGCTACTGGCGCGATGTCGGCACCATCGATTCCTTCTACGAGGCGCACATGGACATGATTTCGGTGCACCCGATTTTCAACCTTTATAACCAGAATTGGCCGATCCACTCCACGGATGATTCCAATTTCCCACCGGCCAAGTTCGTGCAAAACGGCATCGCGCAGTCGTCGATGGTGGCCCCAGGCTGCATCGTCTCTGGTGGCACCGTGCGCAATTCAGTGCTGGCGTCCGATGTCCATGTGGCCGACGGAGCTACGGTCGAAGGATCAGTGATCCTGCCTGGCGTGCGTATCGGGCGCGGTGCAGTGGTGCGCCGCGCGATCCTAGATAAGAACGTCGTTGTTAGCGATGGCGCGATTATCGGAGTGGACCGCGAGCGTGATGAGGAGCGCTTTAAGGTTTCTGACGGCGGCGTGGTCGTCGTCGGCAAAAACCAGAAGGTCTAGAGCTTCGTCACGAGGGTAAGCCCGGAACCCAGCGGCAAGCGGGTTACGCTCGCCCCCTCGAGCTCGCGCAGGTACTCGTTTGCTTCGCGGGCGGCGGCGGTGTCGCGGTCGGTCCGGGAGGCGTCGGCAAGCGTGCCATCGAGCAAAGAATTAGCCAAGACTAGGGTGCCGCGCTGGTGCAGCAGTGGCCACGCGGCCTTGATGATGGCTGGTAACTCGAGCGCGGTGACGTCGGCGTAGATGACCTGATAAGCATCGTTGGCAAGGCGACCCATGACTTCGAGCGGGCGCGATGGCAAAAAACGGCCGCGGGATGGCGCGTAGCCGGCCTCGCGGAATGCGGTCTTGGCGCTGCGCTGGTGCTCTGCCTCGGGGTCGATGCAGGTCAAAATGCCGTTATCGGGCATGCCGGCGAGCACATAGAGGCCCACTACATTGGCGGCCGGGGTAATGGCCACAGCTTGGGGACGCTCGGTGGAACCAGTGGAGGCAGCCGTCAGGGTGGTGAGCAGCTGGCCGGTGGATTCATCCGGGACTGGCAGGCCGTACTCTGCGGCATGGTCGCGTGCGCCACTTAGGGCCGGGGATGCTTCGCTGGTGGTCTCGATATAAGAACGCAGTGCTTCGTATGCGGTATTAGTCACGTAATAAACCATAGGGAAAAGTGTCCGCCAATGTGGCAAAAACGCGCTTAGCCAGCAAGGTTGTGGTCGGTGGGGATAATGTGACGGGTTCACAGGATATTATCAGCACTATGGCTGGAGTTTCTGTGCTGAGTGTAGAAAGATGACATGCATGACAAAGATGAAGCGCGATGCCGAATCCCTTCAACCTGCAACCTCTGAGGCAGAGTTGACCGGTACCGCAGCATTCGATGCTGGCACGGGCGACATGCCCGCTTGGGGTGACCTCGTGGCCGAGCACGCCGATGGGGTCTACCGCTTGGCTTATCGCCTGTCAGGCAATCAGCATGACGCCGAGGACCTCACCCAGGAAACCTTCATGCGCGTCTTCCGCTCCCTGGACAAGTACCAAGCCGGAACGTTTGAAGGCTGGTTGCACCGTATTACCACTAACCTCTTTTTGGATATGGTGCGTCACCGTTCCAAGATCCGCATGGAGGCCCTGCCAGAGGATTATGAACGCGTTCCTGGTACGGATATGACCCCGGAGCAGGCTTATTCCGTGGCTAACCTGGATCCAGCTTTGCAGTCCGCGCTCGACGGGCTGGCTCCCGATTTCCGCGTGGCCGTGGTCCTGTGCGATGTCGTTGGGATGAGCTATGACGAGATTGCAGAGACCCTTGGTGTCAAGATGGGTACGGTGCGCTCGCGCATCCACCGCGGCCGTTCCCAGTTACGCGCGGCGCTAGAAAAAGAGGCGCAAACCAATGCGGAAACGCGCATGCTGCTGCGTACGCGCTAAACTTTAGAGAAACTGCATAGTCCCCGCTGCCGGCGGGGACTTTCCGCGTCAATGAAGGCCGAGCAACTAGTGGAGGAGGGATCGATGGACTCGCTGCGAGGACGCCGAACCTTGTCCACGCTGAGCGTGCACGGCGGATTTGATGCCGCCCAAGCCAAGGCTCGCGATAGGGCGAAGGCCAAGGCGCGGCGTAGCGATACCATCGGGCATTTGGGCCCAGAGGCGGTTGTTGCCTTTGTGGACGGCGAGATGGAGCCAAAATTTATGCACCGTGTGCGCATTCACCTGGTGCACTGCGCTGAATGCCGCGCGGATGTGCATCAGCAGCGTCGTGCCTCGGAATGGGTGCGCCACTGCGCGGAGTCCGCAACGGTTAAGGCACCGCAGTCCTTGCTCGCGAAGCTCGCAGGCATTGCCACGGAGGGGGTAACCCCGGGGCCCGATGCAGCAACGCCAGCGCACCGGCCCCAGCAGGACTTCTTGGACAAGGTGGAGATGGTGGTTCGCGCAATCAAGCACAATCAGCGCGGCTAAGAGCGAGGGACTAGTATTTAAGCGTGTTTTCTTCCATTGGTTGGCCCGAGATTTTCGTCATTGTGCTCTTGGGCATCATCGTCATCGGCCCAGAACGCATGCCTGAGGTGATTAAGGACGTGCGCGCAGCCATCTATGCGGCGCGGAAGGCCATCAATAATGCCAAGGCGGAGCTCAATGGGGAGATGGGCTCTATTACCTCGGAATTTGATGATATCCGTGGCCCGCTTACCCAAGCCGCGCAGTGGACGCGTCTGGGGCCGAAGGGCGCAATCACCAAGGCGCTTTTCGACGGCGACGAATCCGCCTGGGATGACTTCAATCCCCAGAAGATGGCAGAAGATATCAAGAGCAATACCGCTCCAAAGGAGCCGGAACAGCAGCAACCGCAACAGCGCCCAAGCTTCGACTATTCCCAGGTTTATGCCGAGCAGGCGCAGCAGCCACAGCCGCAGCAGCGCGCCGCAGCTTCGCAACCGCAATCAACGGTGCAGCCCGCGCCCGAAAAGAAGCCGCCGCGCGGTGGGGAAGAATCCACCGGCGGCGGCATGTGGGAAGATGTAACCTAGGGTCTAGTTCACGCCCAAGTTCAGGTTTTTGCCCACTAGGGAATCGGAGCGGATGGCCAGTTTATCGGCCACCGCCTGGATCTGTTGGGCGGCGGGGGACTCGGGGGCATCTATAACGATCGGAGTGCCGGCATCGCCACCGCTGCGCAGGGTGGGATCCAGAGGCACCGAAGCCAGCAGTGGAACCTCATGACCAAGAATGACGCCGAGGCGATCGGCCACAATCTGTCCGCCGCCGGTACCAAAGACATCCATGGTGGAGCCATCCGGCATGACCATAGCGCCCATATTCTCAATCACGCCGGCCACGCGCTGGCGCGTCTGCTGGGAGATGGACCCAGCACGCTCTGCCACCTCGGCGGCCGCGGCCTGCGGGGTGGTTACGATAAGTAGCTCCGCATTAGGGATGAGCTGGGCCACGGACAGGGCGATATCGCCAGTGCCTGGAGGCAGATCCAGCAGGAGAACGTCTAGGTCACCCCAGAAAACATCGGCCAAGAACTGCTGTAATGCACGGTGGAGCATAGGTCCGCGCCAGACCACAGGGGCGTTGCCTTCGACGAATTGCCCGATGGAGATGTGCTTAATGCCGTGGGAAATCGGGGGCAAAAGCATCTCATCATCGAGAACGGTCGGGCCATCGGTGCAGCCCAGCAAATTAGGAACAGAGTGGCCGTAAATATCGGCATCGACGATGCCGACTTTAAGCCCCTTGTGCACCAGCGCCGCAGCGAGATTTACCGTCATCGAGGACTTGCCGACGCCGCCCTTGCCGGAAGCCACCGCAAAGACACGCGTGGTAGATTCTGGCTTGGCAAACGGGATTTCCGGCTCAGCTTGGCCGCCACGAAGCTTCTTTTTCAGCTCGCGGCGCTGCTCATCACTCATGGCTTCCATCGTCACGGTGACGTTTCCTACGCCCTCGATATCCTCTACTGCTGCGCGAGTATTGGACTCGATGGTGGACTTCATGGGGCAGCCAGCGATGGTGAGGTAAATTTCCACGGCTACATCGTTTCCGGTGACAGAAACTGATTTCACCATGTTGAGCTCGGTGATGGGACGCCCGATTTCGGGATCTTCAACGCGGGAAAGTGCCTCGCGTACGGCGGATTCAGTAATAACGCTAGACATAACCCTTGCCATCTTAGTCGGGCCGCAACAGGAGGTAAACACGCCCTCGGTGTAGAATCATCTAGACGCTCGAGCGCCGCCTATCTGAAGGAGAATAGTATCGCCATGCGCAGCTGTGCCCGCCCTGCCCACGCCATTGCTGGCGTGGTGCTCTCTGCCATGCTGCTTACCGGCTGCTCCTCCCAGTTTGATGGAGATCCTTATGCGGATAATGCTAAGCGTGCGCCCGTTGGCATCATGGTAGATGCTGGTGAGACCGACCAAGTAGTGCTGGCAGAGATCTTTCGCCAAGAGCTGATCAGACAGGGGCGTGAGGCCTCCCTTGTTAGGGAGGATATTTTCCAAGAGTCTAGGTCCGGTCGCTATTTGAACCCCAATGGTAATTTTTATGTCGGCTGCACGGGGGCTTTTCTCAGCGTTCTCAATCCCGGTGAGGCGCGGGAAATATCCAAGGACTATAGAAAAGCTCAGCAATCCTCCCAACCAGGCGGTGAGGACTACCTAGCGCGTACTCACATCGCTTTAATGTCTGCACTTCCAGGCGACCTAGGCGCCGTGGAACCATCCAGCGCCACTGGCTGTGAGGACGCGGAGCCAAAGCTTCCCGAGAATTTTGTGGCGCTCTACCAGGATGATCTCTTGGACCGCGAGGAACGCCAATCTGTAGCTTCATTGACGAAGTTCATCACGCGAAAAGACATCTCTGAATTGGCGCAAGAGGCAGAGCAAAAAGGCGACGTGGCAAAAGTGGTTCGCACGTGGCTGCACGGCTCCGGCACGAAAATGCTCGATGAGGAAGGCGACTCAGATTCTTCCGGTGGGTCTGATCTCACCGGAGGCTCCAAATAGTCTTCTTTGGTGAGTAAGTGGAAGTTTCTAAGGCGTCGACAACTCGGAAACCACCAAGTCAAGTAAAACCAACGGGCCCGACAGCTCGTGGTTATCTGAACGGCGCCCACAGCCTTCGAGCTTGACGTAGATGCCACATCCCGAGCAATTCAGCAGGTCCGATCATCGGGGCTGTTGCGAACGCGGTCGGCCATAGCACAGCAATACCCTCACTCCCTCCCTTCGCGCTCACCGGTAACGCACCTTTCTCGCAGCGGTAACTCCCCGTGAGCGCGAAAGCAGTGAAGTGTGCGCTAAGAACGTGAGAGGCAAGGAGAGTCGAGTAAGAAGAGAGTTCTAGTTGAGAAGCGAGCCGAGTCCGTAGTTCCTGAGAAACGTTGGCCCGCACGAGTAAACCCCAGTGAGGAGCAGTTCAGGAGTCCTCACTGGGGTTTAAACATTTCGAAGAGCTCTAGATGTCAAAAGCCTCTTCCAGCAGGTTCTTCTGCTCAATCTGGTGCACCTTGGCATTGCCGGTAGCAGTCGAGGACTGGGCACGGCGGGAAACGCGAACCATCTCAGGCATATCTGGGATCAGGGTGCGCAGGTGCTCATTGTAGAACGGCCATGGACCCTGGTTGGCCGGCTCGTCCTGTACGAAGCGAATCTGGGTGGCATTCGGGTAAGCCTCAAATGCCTCGCGCAGGCGGTTGAACGGAATCGGGTGGAGCATCTCCACGCGGACGATGGCGATGTCATCGCGGCCGTCGGCCTCGCGCTTCTTCTCCAGATCCCAGTACAGCTTGCCGGAGACCAGCATGATGGTCTTGACCTTGTCGGTATCGCCGACCTTCTTGCCGTCAACGTCAACGTAGTTCGGATCATTGATAACGGACTGGAAGCGCTTGACCTCGGTGAAGTCTTCCACAGCGGAGGTGGCCGCCTTGTTGCGCAGCATGGACTTCGGGGTGAAGACGACCAATGGACGCTTCATTTCACCGAGTGCCTGGCGGCGCAGCAGGTGGAAGTGGTTAGCCGGGGTGGAAGGCTGAGCCACGGTCATCGATCCCTCAGCGCACAGCTGGAGGTAGCGCTCGATGCGGGCGGAGGAGTGGTCCGGACCCTGCCCCTCGTAGCCGTGCGGCAGGAGGAGTACCAGGCTGGACAGCTGGCCCCACTTGGCCTCACCGGAGGAGATGTACTCATCGATAATGGTCTGGGCGCCGTTGGCGAAGTCACCAAACTGTGCCTCCCACGCCACGAGGGCGTCTGGGTTGCCCACGGTGTAGCCGTATTCGAAGCCCATACCAGCGTACTCGGTCAGCGCGGAGTTGTAGACCATGAACTTGCCACCGTTGCCCTTAGAAGCGGCGACGGAGTTCATCGGGTTGTACTCATTGCCGTTGCGTGGGTCGAATGTAACGGCGTGGCGCTGGGTGAAGGTACCGCGGCGGGAATCTTCACCAGCCAGGCGGACGACCTTGCCCTCGCCGGCCAGGGAACCGAAGGCGATGAGTTCGCCCCAGCCCCAGTCGATGCCGCCCTCGCGGGAAGACTTCTCGCGATCCTTGGCTACCTTGCCCACGCGCTTGTGGTACTCGAAGTCCTCTGGTGGGTTGCCATAGGCGGCACCCAGCTCGGCGAGCTCCTCGGCGGTAATCGAGGTGTCCAGACCGCGGGTGAGCTCCTGGGAGGAGGTGATGCCAGTCTGCTCCTTCGGGCGAGCCTTGCCAGCTTCCTTGTGCTCAGCAAAGACGGACTCCATCTGATCGTGGAAGTCGCGTGCGGCTGCTTCGGCGTCTTCGGCGGAGAGGTCACCACGGCCGATGAGGTCGTTGGTGTAGCGCTCGCGCACTGCCTTGTGCTCGTCGATGACAGAGTAAAGCTCTGGCTGAGTCATGGATGGGTCATCGGCCTCATTATGACCGCGCAGGCGGTAGACCATGAGGTCGATGAAGACATCCTTGCCAAACTGGCGGCGGTACTCGGCAGCCATCTGGCCCACCCAAACAACAGCCTCTGGGTCGTCGCCATTGACGTGGAAGACCGGGCAGTCGAAGCCCTTGGCCAAGTCGGTGGCGTAGTGGGTGGAACGGCCGGAATCCGGGGTAGTGGTGAAGCCCACCTGGTTATTAACCACGATGTGGACGGTGCCGCCGTTGGTATAACCGCGCAGCTGGGACAGGTTGATGGTCTCCTGGACGATGCCCAGGCCGGTGAAGGATGCATCGCCGTGGAGCATGACCGGAACAACGGTGTGGCCCTCTGGGCCCTTGTCCAAAATGTCCTGCTTAGCGCGCGCGATGCCTTCCATGACTGGGTCCACGGCCTCGAGGTGGGACGGGTTGGCGGCAAGGGTGACCTTGATTTCGCCATCGCCGAACATCTGGAGGTGGTGGCCCTCGGAACCCAAGTGGTACTTAACGTCGCCGGAGCCGCCGAGCTGGCCGCCCTTGTAGTTGCCGTCGAACTCGCCGAAGATATCGGCCAGCGGCTTGCCCACGACATTGAACAGAACGTTCAGGCGGCCGCGGTGCGGCATGCCGATAACGACCTCGTCCAAGTCTTGGCCAGCGGCGGTATCGATGATGGAATCCAGCAGCGGGATGAGGGTCTCAGCGCCCTCGAGGGAGAAGCGCTTCTGGCCCACGTACTTGGTCTGCAGGAAGTTCTCGAATGCCTCGGCGGCATTGACCTTCTGCAGGATGTACTTCTGCTCCGCGTTGGTGGGCTTCGGCATGCCAGCCTCGAGGCGGTCCTGCAGCCAGCCGCGCTCATCGCGGTCCAGGATGTGGGTGTACTCGGAGCCGACCTTCAAGGTATAGGCGGCGCGCAGGCGGGACAGCACCTCGCGCAGAGTCATCTGCTCCTTGCCGCCAAAGCCACCGACGTTGAAGGTGCGGTCCAGATCCCAAATGGTGAGGCCGTGGGTCGCAATGTCGAGGTCGCGGTGATCCGGGTTAGGCAGGCCCGGCTGTACCCAGCCCAGCGGGTTGGTATCGGCCAGCAGGTGGCCGCGGGAGCGGTAGGACTCGATGAGCTGCATGACGCGGGTGTTCTTGTCCACGCCGGAGTTCGGCACGTCCTGTGCCCAACGGAATGGCTCATAAGGCACGCCCATGGAGGAGAAGAGGTCGTCCCAGAACGCGCCGTCGACAAGCAGCTGGCCAATGGTGCGCAAGAATTCGCCGGACTCTGCACCCTGGATAACGCGGTGGTCATAGGTGGAGGTCAAGGTAACCAGGCGGCCTACGCCTAGGTCAGCCAAGCGATCTGCGGAAGCACCGGCGAACTCGGCCGGGTAATCCATAGAGCCCACACCGATGATGGAGCCCGCGCCCTTAGTCAGGCGGGCGATGGAGTGGCGGGTGCCGATGCCGCCCGGGTTGGTGAGGTTAATGGTCACACCAGAGAAGTCATCCATGGTGAGCTTGTTCTTGCGGGAACGGGTAACAATGTCCTCATATGCCGCAACAAATTCGGAGAAGGACTTGGTCTCGCACTCCTTAATGGCGGCAACGACCAGCGCACGGGAGCCATCCTTCTGCGGGAGGTCAATAGCTAGGCCCAGGTTGATGTGCTCGGGCTGGATGACAAAAGGCTTGCCATCCTTGAGCTCGTAGCGCACGTTCATATCTGGGTGCAGCTGCACGGCCTTGACCATGGCGTAGCCGATGATGTGGGTAAAGGAGATCTTGCCACCGCGGGTGCGCTTGAGGTGGTCATTGATCATGGAACGGTTTTCCCACATGAGCTTGACCGGCATATCGCGCACGGTGGTAGCGGTAGGAATCTCCAGGGACTCTTCCATGTTCTTAGCAATGGCCTTGAACATTCCCTTGAGCTGGCGCTCTTCGCCGCCCTTGTAGTCCGCAATATGGTCCAGCGGGGACTCAGACTTCTTCACGGACTGCTGTGCCTTAGCGGACTTCTCCTGTGCCTTGGACACGGACTTATCCACGTTGGTTTCGCGGACCTCCTGCTTGCGGGCGGTAGTAGTACCCTCAGTCTTCTTCGCGGCTGGCTTAGACGGCTTCGCGGCTTCCTTGGCTGGGGCCTTAGACTTAGGCGCGCCGTTTGCCTCGAAGTAGTCGCGCCACTCCTTATCTACGGAGCTCGGGTCCTTGGAGTACTGCTGGAACTGCTCGTCTATCAGCCACGCATTGGGGCCGAAGATATTCGATGTGCTCACGGCAGGTATTCGCCTCATTTCTCTGCTTTAAAATGGTCGTTTATTCGACTTTAGTGCGGCCTTTGTACGAGCGCATACGTCACCCGCCAAAGAGTCTGCCTACATGATACGGGGCATACCCCTAAACTCACTATGTTAGGGGTATCAATAGCCCCACTTTCCGGTTTCTGGCTACCCCTAGCCTTAGGTAAGGGGGGAAAGCTGCTCGCCGGCGTGCTCGATGACCTGCTTAGCCAGCTTGCGATTGGCGGTGGTGCCTAATACCGCGCCAATGCCCATGGGCATCAGTTTGCTTACCCACGCCCACTTGAGGCGTTTGGTGACTTGCTTGGTAAAAAGCTTGGTCAGGCGGCCGTTGATGCCAGATAGAGTGGGGCCGGAGAATCGGGACAGGGTGGCGGCCGAGCGCATGCCCGCCACGCTATTGAGATCGCCCACGAAGGTATCCACCAAAGCGGACCCCTTTGAACCGGTCAGCACCAAAAGTACAAGGGCGCGGCGGCGCTCGGGGGACTTGATGTCATCGCCACGCAGGTAGGCAGAAGCCAAGATGTACCAAGCTGCGGCCTCTAAGAAAACCACGGACTCGCCAGCGATGGTGGCAGCGCCGGTTACCAAACCAACGCCCGGGATGGCGGCGGACGCTCCTGCGGCCGCACCGGTACCGGAGGTGATATTAAGGAAGTGCTTGTCAATGAGCTCCTGCAGCTTCTGTGGGCTTGCGCCCTTATTGCGCTTTTTTAGGCTCTCGACATACTTGATGATGACGCCAGATTGTATCGATACCGCCCGGTCCAAAGAGTTGAGCAGGGCGGAGGTAAAGCGGTTGCTGTCCTCCGGATCGATGTCATAGATATCGACGGTATCCACCTCGGTGGAGTTGTCCTTTTTATCTTTAGTAAATAAACCCATGTTTCCTTCTCTTTCGCTAAAAATTATCCGTGCCCAGCATAGTAAAGGCTGCATTAATGTGCCGCCGCGCCGCAATCAGATCGCCCTGGGCGTGCAGGCCACCTAAGCTAGTGGACATGGTTAGGCCGCACGAGAATTACCGCGATTCCGGGGATGTCTTCCCGGAGGAGTCTTCCGCGGCGGCGCGACTGAAGGCGGAGCAGGCGCACGAACGCGCCCGCCGCGCCTACGAGGAAGCTCGAAACGCCCTGGCAGATGAGCTGACGGTGCGCACCACCTCTGGTTGGGTACGCGGTGTTGTTGAAGAGGATCTGCGCCCCGATCGCCCCATTAGCGCCGGGCCGGTGTTGACGTGGCGCGGAATCCCGTTTGGAGATACCACCGCTGGGGACAATCGCTTCCGCGCCCCGCAGCCCGCGCCGGCGTGGGAGGGCGTGCGCGATTGCAGTCAATTCGGCCCGCCGGCCCCGCAGCCCACGTATTCCTGGACCGACCGAATTATTGGGTCTGAGGATTGCCTGCACCTAGATATTGTGCGCCCGCGCACCGAAAAGAAGCTTCCCGTGGTGGTCTATTTACACGGCGGCAGCTTCATTATGGGTTCGTCCCATATGCTCATGCTTCGTGGTTTCGAGCTAGCCACCCGCATGGACGTGGTCTACGTATCCATCAATTTCCGCCTTAACTCTTTGGGTTATTTGGACCTGCGCAGCCTAGGCGGCGACTGCAGTGCCAACCCGGCGGTGGCTGACCAGATCTTGGCATTGCAGTGGGTGCGCGATAATATCGCCGCCTTTGGCGGTGACCCTGACTCTGTCACCCTCATGGGCGAGTCTGCCGGTGGTGCGGCGGTATTGACCTTGATGACGAGCCCGCCCGCGGAGGGCCTATTCCATCGCGCCATCGCCCAGTCCCCGCCGATCGCCATGATTCACTCACGGGCTCAATCCACCTTGTGGGCGCGCGAGCTGGTTCACCGGTTGGCCTTGCCGCGCCGCACCTCGGTAGAGGATTTGCGCCAGGAAAACTTTGCTGATTTGGTGCGCTCCGGCCAGTCCATGATGTGGCGGGCAGGCGAGCTTATTCACCTTAATTCCTGTTATGCCCCCACGGTAGATGATGAGCTTATTCCAGAACACCCCATCGCCGCCTTTGAAAACGGCCACCAGCACCAGGTTCCGCTGCTCATCGGAACGAACTCGGACGAGGCTAGCTTTGGCAAATTCCTCTTCCAACGCCAAAGCTCCCGCGAGCGCGCCGCCCTGCGCCTATTGGCCTCCTTCGATCCCCAGCATGCCCCTGAGGTGGTTGCCGCTTATGACGGCGCAGTGGCCCGGGAGGACTTTGCGCACCTGCTTGCCGACGCCCTCTTTTGGGCACCCTCCACCCGCATCGCCGCCGCCCACGCGCAGGTGGCACCGACGTGGATGTACCGCTTCGACTTCGCCTCTGCCGTACTCAAGTGGTTGGGCCTAGGCGCCATGCACTCGATGGAGCTGGGCAACGTCTTTGGTGACCCACATTCTTCGCGCGCGTCCTTCCTTACTAATTGGGGCTCGCGCGCGGAGATGGAAGAACTTACCGCCACCATGCAGCAGCACTGGTCCGCCTTTATCCACGGTGGCCGCCCGAAGATGAGCTGGCCGCGCTACGGGCTCAAGCAGCGCGCCACCATGATCTTTGATGCCGAGGCCTATATTGAAAACGCCCCGCACGAGCTCAAGCGACAAGCGTGGGAGGGATACCACATGTTGGAGTGGGGAAGTGGGCGCCCAGAGCTGGTGAAATCTTTGGGCTTCCAACCATACGGGTGGGAATAGCGGTAGACTCCACAGTGACCGCGGGCGGCGGCTTGCCTACCGTGGGGACCTCTGCTTCCGAAGGATGGATTTTAAACCACCATGAGCTTTTTCGAAGATATTGCTTCTGCATTGGATGCCGAGGGCATCGAGTCCCGCGTCAATGATGACGTCATGTTCGTTCCAATCACCTCTGATCTGGAAATCCAATTTATTGAAATCGATCCGCTCCTGCCTGCAGCAAATGTCTATATCGCTGCGGCAGACGTTGATGAAGACGATGAGGAATTTGAGGCAGTGTTGGTCTCCGTCGCCTTCTCTGTAGATGACGCCGTGGAGGCGGTTTCTCGCCACATCGCTACCGACCAGGTGGTCACCGTCCTGCGCGACCTGCTGGAGGGCACCGATGAACGCATTGCGGAATTAGAATTTTCCCAAGATGAGCTCAACCCCCACCTTGTCGTGGCTGAAGTGGCCAATGACTCGGAGCTGCGTGTGCTTGTGGAAACCATAGACGGTGTCCCTTCTGCCATCGTCCGCTTCCTCGCTTTCGACTTCGACGAAGACGATCTAGATGACATGGAAGATGAGGCAGTCACCCTCGCCTGGGAAGTTGATGAAGAGGATGAGGATCTCGATGAGGCCGACCGCCTCGCCCTCTTTGATAACGCCGACTTTGATGATGTCCCCATCGTGGAGGTTCCTGCCGAGGCCCTCGAGCTTGGTACCTACACCGATTTCGATCGCCTCTTCGACGTCCTAGGTCTTGTCTCTGAGCAAGCTTTGGACTGGGAAGCGCAGCTCGTATCCTTCGATGATGAAGACTATGAAGAACCGGACGTCTACGACATCTTCGGTGAGGATGACGGGGACGAAGAGGAGGACTACTTCGACACCGATGATGCCGACGTGGACGATGAATCCGAGGCCGAAGCAGCTGAAGAAAAGTAAACCCTGCCTCCCATAGCCCAGCTCACCGTCTTCTTGCGGTGGGGCTGGGCCTTTCTCTTTTTCAAAGCATCATTGCAGGTAGGTGTATAGATTATATATTCCTTATTGTCTTGCTACTTTCACGCGCCGGCAACTAGGCTTTAGAAGGTTCCCGGCCTGGGACTGAAAATCCGCCCCAGGCCAAACCTTATGAGGAGTAGAAAACCCATGGCAGTGAACCGCGATACTACGTGGCGATTCGTCCTTGTCGTTGTCGCCGTAGCACTCTCGCTTGCCGCGTGGTTTTGCACCGTCCTTGGCGTGTACTCCACGGTGACCGTGACCTTTGAGTCTTATCTGACCGCCAGCGTCTGGGTGCTGCTCTTGGTGGCCGCGGTGCTGTTATACACCTCGCAGTACGGGTTGGTGCCCAATTGCATCCTCTTGTATCCCATCTTCGGCGCCTCGATAAATTTATTGCTGGGCTCGTTGACGGTGCGCTCGCAAGTCCCGTTGTTCTTCGATGCCGTGGGCACCTCCATCGTGGCAATCATCGCCGGTCCTGTGCTGGGCATGGCCACGGGCTTGACCACCACGGTGTTGGGAGGAGTGTACTTTGCCTATGATCTCGCCTTTGCTCCTGTGGGCATCTTTATCGGCGCCGCCGTGGGTTTGATGGCCCGCCGCGGGGTATTTAATCGGCTCTCGTCGATCATTTTTTCCGGTCTCGGTATGGGCATCGGCTCCGGCGTGATGAGCGTATATGTCCTGATCTTTTCGTTCGGCGGGCGACCCCGCCAGGGCCCGCAAAACCTTACCAAGTTCTATGAGCTGATCTTTCAAGATGAGCGCCTAGCCATCATCCTGCAGGGCCTAACCTCTGACGTCTTGGATAAGGTCTTTACCGTTCTCATCGCCTGCGTGATCCTGCGTTTTATGCCCAAGGCAATAGCTCGACACTACACAGTGACCTTCAATCGCCAGGTCTTGAGAAAGATCCTTTACGCGCCTGACCCGCATGCAGCACCGGATGTGCCGGGGAAGCAAACAAACCAGCCCGCGACCGCTTAGGCGGCTTGGGTCAAGCCGACGAATAGCGACTCGGGGGAGCGGACGGGCTGATAAGAGCTATCCACTAGCCACACATAGGTGGCATTGGGGCCGCGAGAGACCTCGTGAACAGCATCCACCATCTCCGTCGGCACAAGCGTGCGTACCCAGCCTTCGGCCACGGCAGGGTCCACCGGCTGGCCAAAGTTTTCGGTTATGCGGATGGTGATGAGGTATCCGGGAATGCGGTCTTGCCCAAAGCCACGCACCCGGGCCTTTACGCGCGAACCCACGCGGTGGCGGGTAATGCTCATGCAGTAGTCTCCGCCCGGTCCACCCGCAGCGGTGGGCAGCTGCTTGAGTGGTGGACGCCAGGTGGGAGTTGGGCGCGCCAGGGAACGTGGGTGGTGCATGATAGCGGTAATGGACTTGACGGTGTCGTATTCGTGGTAAAGCAGGTCCGCGGCAATCTCGCTAGCGGAACGTGGGAGGAACATCGGGGTGGACTGGGGAAAGTTCTTTTGTGCTTTGTACATGGCCATCACCTTAGAGTCCCGTGCGGACACAAGCCTGCATCATTAGAACACGCGTGCGACCAGCGATCGAAAATGGCTTTCCAGTAACTGAAGGATTAGAGTTGCAGCCGATATGATGAATACGCAGAGCGGGGAAATAAGCCCAGAACAAAAACCGCACATTCCACGCGAGATCTGGGTTATGATCACCGCCGCATTCATCATCGCGTTGGGATATGGTCTCATCGCTCCGCTCTTGCCGCAGTTTGTGGTGAGCTTCGATGTCTCCATGGCCGCCGCGGGCCTGGTGGTCTCCATCTTCGCCGCCTCGCGCCTCCTTTTCGCGCCGATGTCTGGCTCCTTGGTGGATCGCGTTGGTTCACGCCGTGTCTACCTCATCGGGCTCATGACCGTCGCGGTAACCACAGGACTCGTCTCCATTGCCCAAAGCTACTGGCATATCGTGGCCCTGCGTGCGCTTGCCGGCGTTGGTTCGACCATGTTCACGGTCTCGGCCATGGGTCTTATTGTGCGCATGTCCCCGCCGTCGATTCGCGGCAAATGTTCTGCCACCTATGCCACAGCCTTCCTGCTAGGTAACGTTGCTGGCCCGGTTCTTGGCGCCAGCCTGTCCTTCCTGGGCTTTCGTTGGCCATTTTTCATCTACGGTGTGGGTGTTGCGCTCGCCGCCTTCGTCGTCTGGTGGCAAATGCCCCGCGTCAACCACAAACAGGCCAATAGGGATAAACTGCCGCCCATGCGCCTGCAGGAAGCCTGGGGCGATACCGCCTATCGCGCGGTATTAACTTCCAACTTTGCACATGGCTGGATCAATATGGGCGTGCGCGTATCCGTCCTGCCTCTTTTTGCCGCCTCTATCTTCCACAATGGCGCCGCGGCATCCGGCCTTGCGCTAGCAGTCTTCGCCGCTGGGAACGCCATCGTCTTGCAATTTTCGGGCAGGTGGTCCGATATCCACGGCCGCAAGCCACTCATCCTCATCGGCCTGGTCGGTTCCGCCATTTTTATGGTGCTCATGGGCATGGCTACCAGCGTCTGGTTCCTCCTGCTCGTGTCCGCCTTCGCCGGCGCATCCTCCGGGCTCATTAACCCCTCCCAGCAGGCCGCAGTGGGCGACATTGTGGGCAATGAGCGCTCCGGCGGCAAGGTACTATCCACCTTCCAGATGGCCGGAGACTTCGGCCAAATCTTGGGCCCCATGCTCATTGGCCTGCTTGCCGACGCCTCCGGCTTCCCCCTCGCCTTCACCGTCTGCGGAGCCATCGCCTTCATCGGCATCATTGCCTGGGCATTCGGCCGCGACCCACACGCTGAGGTAGGGAATAAGCCGAAGCGGGTGCCGCAGGAGAACTAAGCATTTGGAGTTGGGCTAGAAAAGTTCAGCCAATTGGGAGACGCATAGATAAACGAAGGCGACGGAGATAATCGCCATCAAGGTGTTGACGAACCAGCCATTTCTCCATTTCTTTGGCGTGTGTCTGGTATTCAGCAATACCAGGAGGGTCAGGCCTAAAAAGGGCATGAAAAGTGAGCCGAGGACTCCATAAGCGATGATGAGCCCAGTTGGCTTTCCAAGGAGAAGCAACAACATTGGTGGAAAGGTTAGCCAGATGAGATAAGCGCGGTAATACTTTCCACCGGTACTTGTCCTCGGATCGCCTTGCGGAATCTTTTTGAGGTGGCCAATATAGTCGGCGAACATGAGGGACACGCCGTTCCAAACACCAAGGCAAGAGGAGAATTCGGCAGAGAAAAATCCGATGATGAACATTTTGGAGATGAAGGTTCCGTAGCGGTCCTCGAGTACATCTGCCATATCAACGAGGCCCTGATCGTTATCGGATACGGCGACGTTGGCGCTGTAAAGAAGCTCGGCGCCCAGCACGAGTGTAGCCAGAACGAAGATTCCGGTGACTGCGTAAGCTACCGCATTGTCCATACGCATAACCTTCATCCATTTCGGCGTGTACCATTCCTTTTCCCGCAGCCAGTAGCCGTAGGCAGCTAGAGTAATAGTCCCGCCCACTCCGCCAGCGATGGATAGTACATAGACAAAGGATCCATCCGGAATTTGTGGCACTAAGCCACCGATGATTTCGGGAAGGTTAGGGGCAGTAATGGCGGCGATGCCGACTACAGTGACAAACATAATCCCGACCAAGATGGCTGAAAGTTTTTCAAAAAGCTGATATTGGCCAAGCCAAGTCAGGACAAAACAGGAAATGCCGGTGATAATTGCCCACATTTCGAGACTGGTGTTCGGGAAAAGAGCGCTGAGGGCCAGTCCAGTGCCGGACATCGCGGCGGCGCCGTATACGAGTCCCCAGATAACGATATAAGGGGCAAAGTAGCAAGCAGTCCAACGCCCTAGCTCGCGCCAACCATGGAACATCGTGTTTCCAGTGGCTAGGCTATACCGTCCGGCACCTTCGACCAGTACGATCTTCATAATCGTGCCGATGATGACCGCCCAAAGGAGCGCGTAGCCATAGCGTTGGCCGGCGATCATGGTGGCCACTAGGTCGGCAGCACCGACGCCTGTCGCTGCAGCCACTAATCCTGGACCGACTATAGTCCATTTCACTCTGGCTTGGTCTGTCGTTGCGGCGTCGTGCCTGCTGCCTGCAGGACGGGCAGAATTTGATTCGTGGGTATGACTCATGACGCCCTCTCAATTAGTTGTGTTTCTAATCACTATAGGGAGGGTGGTGCTTTTCTATCAGGAAAACGCAGATTTCAATTTTCGATCGGCCGTCTATGCCACCGTTCTTCCCGCAGCGTAGAGTGCCTTGGGCATTGCTCGCTGGAGCTTCCATTCGAATTGGATCGGCTTTTCCCCATGGTGTGACACATAATCCACAGCGCCTAAATAGGTATAAGCGCTCGCTGTACCGACTTCGTTCTTCTTATTAAAGCGCGAGGCTATGAGAATCTTGCCATCACGATTCTGATGGCCGATGTAGCGTTTAGCCGCCTTCGACTTCAGCGTCGTTGTTGATTGAGATTCCCAGTGCAATAGATCGGGTGAAATTGGATAGTCTCGGTAATTCGTAGAGGCACTTACCTGTTCATCTTTTTGAAACGTCACCAAGAACAGGTCCGTATTGATATCCGGGAAGTATTTCACGCCCTCGCGGGGAAGGTTTACAAGTTGTGCAAGGCTCCCAGTCTCCAAAGCACCAATTAGTTCGGCCAATGAATAATCCGCGTGCGTTTCCAACACAGAAGTCTCGCTATGCTGCGGAATGATTCGAGAAGAGTCACTGCACAGTTGCATAACCTGTTGCAATTCCCAAGCGACCTGCGGGTGCTGGCGCAAAATTGACAGAGCCTTGTCATAGGAACCGGGATGCGGAGAATTTGAGTTCGCCCAGAACCCGAGGACGAGCATTCGGGTGAAGGCTTGATCGGATTGAGCCATGTCGGCGTAGTGGAGATCTGGGGTGGAAAGGATGCGCAGATAGGCGTCGACTCGGTGCGGATCGTTGACGTGCAGGAAAACCCGAATCCGATTGAGCAGAAATGTTTCAGTCTCATTGGCGTTCTGCTGAATAAGGCCTTCTTCACGAAGAAGCCGCGTCCACGAATATTTTGAGGGGCGGTAGATATCTTCTAGCTGGAGATTTGATTCCTCAAGGAACTCTTTAAGATCTGTAGTTCGAATTTCAGAAAGTAATGCACGTACTTTGCGTAGTGAATTTCGTGAGATCTTCTTGACATTGCGAAGAACCTGCTCGGTTGTCGTTTGGTCTAGCTGAATATGTGACCCCGGCGGAGTTGTGGGAAATCCCTGTTCAATTTCTTCGGTCAAGCGCTTGCCCCGTTTCCGAGTTAGGGCATGGAACTTGCGCTCGAAATCAAAATCCGCATGCTGCTGGCCAATGAAATCGAAAATGACACAGGAGTCTTTACCTGGAGATAGACGGAGACCGCGACCCAGTTGTTGCAGAAAGACCACGGGGCTTTGCGTCGGGCGGAGCAAAAGTAGGGTGTTAACAGCAGGAATGTCTACGCCCTCGTTAAATATATCTACAGAAAACAGAACTTTGACCTCACCAGCCTCCAGATCTCTAATGGCCTGGGCCCGCTCGGCGGCGGAGAGCTCGTTCGTTACAGCGCGCGCTGGGATTCCAAATTGTTGGAATTGCGTTGCCATATATTTTGCGTGAGCGATAGTGACGCAAAAACCGATGGCTTTCATCTCCGAGAGATCGAAAATGCGCCGGTTCAGCTCGTTAATAATGAAGCGGGTGCGCTTTTCTCCTGCTTTGATGTAGAACTCGGAGAGCTCTCTGGAGTTATAGTCTTTCTTGCCTCGGATCCAGGTCAACGAAGAAAGATCCGTCCCATCAGCGATCCCGTAGTAATGCATGGGAACTAACAGCTGCAAACGCAAAGCATCCCACAAGCGCAGTTCATGGGCTACGCGATAGTCAAAGTACTTCTGAACGTTTTCGCCATCACCACGTTCCGGCGTAGCTGTTAAGCCTAAGAGCTCTCGTGGTTGGAAGTGGTCTAAAAGCGCGTTATAGGTGGGAGCTTGTGCGTGATGAAACTCGTCGATTATTACGACATCAAAGCGTTTGGGATCTAGCTGTTCTAGACGGGAAGCACGTAGGGATTGCACGCTGGCAAAGACAAAATCCCAATGGTACGGCTCGGCGCCGTCGACAAGCAGCTCGCCAAAGTCTGCGTCTTTGAGAACTTCCCGGAATGTCCGTCGGGCTTGGTGAAGAATCTCCTTCCGGTGAGCCACGAAGAGCAATCGGGGACGTCGCTTCCATTGTTCGCAAAGATTTCGATAATCCAGTGCAGCAACTACGGTCTTTCCAGTTCCTGTCGCAGCTACCAGGAGGTTTCGATGTCGGTCCTTTATCTCCCGCTCTGACCGCAACGCCTCGAGCATTTCTTCTTGGTATGGGTAAGGCGTTACCTCTAGGCCAGAAAGCTCCAATTGGCGTAGTGCTCCGGACGATTCACCGCCTTTGGCTATGCGTAGAGACCGCTCGAGACGCTCCATGTCACTATTTGGGACGAAGGTTTTAAAGTGGCTGTCGTGCCAGTAACTATCGAAAGTCTTGATGAACTTATCAATCACTTCCGGTGTTGCGGTGTTAGAGCCGCGGACATTCCATTCCCAACCATCGACAAGTGCTGACCTTGACAGGTTAGAACTACCAATAAATGCAGTGTCGAAACCGGATTTTCGGCGGAACAGCCAAGCCTTGGCATGAAGGCGAGTGGATTTGTGTTCATAGCAAATTTTCACGTCTGCCTGATACTTCTCGACCAATCGCTTGAGCGCGGCTGCGTCAGACGCACCGCAGTACGTAGAAGTAAGAAGGCGGAATGGGATTTTGTTATCGCGAAGATACTCCAGCTGTCTATCGAGGACGCTAATGCCGGAATTCTTGATGAAAGCGCACAGCAGGTCTACCGAATCGGCCGTTTTAATTTCTCTTTCGATCTCGCTGGTTAAACTAGATTCTCCCCGGGCATTGGTAAATAGTGCGCTCTTGGTGAGTGAAACGTCAGGAAGGAGGGGAGGATCCGCTAATCCGGAGTTGTACACAGCATAGAGGAGCTCCTCGGAATCGATTCCTTCATCATCGCCCAGCAGAAGCGCAATGGCGTTGATGAGGGCAACGCGGTCCTCGGGCGACTTCAAACCGCGGAGACGGTGCTCTAAGAGTGAGCCGATGTGTTGAGAAACCGCCGAAGTATAGCGGCCCTGAGCTTCCTGATCGGAGCTTCTCCCAATACCGAATCCTGCAGCAGGGTGTTGGTTTAGCGTTTCCTCCATTCGCTCGCGAATACGGGTCGTAATGGGGGTTTCGTATACACCGAAAGGTAGGGAGGAATCGGGACTGATGCTCATAATGACCAAATTCTAAAGGCTGGGCATCCTAAAGTGGCATAAGAGAGCATTAGTGACTAAATATTCTCCCGCTGGTGTTGCGTCTAGCGGAGGATGTCCGCCGAATGCTGACGAAAGGACACTACGAAAGAAAGGAACTTTCGTTCCTTAGTTGTGAGTAGAAGCTAATGCTTCTACCGCTGGAATATCAGCGGGAGCCCAGTCCAAACTGGTGGCCTCTGCGGGGGTAACCCATTGTGCAAGGTCATGGTCGGTCAGGTGGAGATCGCCGTCAATAAGCGTGCAATAGAAAGTCGTTAGCTCAATAGTGGCGAATTCGTACTCGTAAGTTGTTGTCGCGACCTTAGCTCCCACCTCGGCTTTGAGGTTGAGCTCTTCGTGTATTTCTCTAGCTAGGGCTTGCTGAGGCGTTTCACCAGGCTCGACTTTTCCACCTGGGAATTCCCAGTGGCCTTCTAATGGCTTGCCCGGTTTCTTTCGGCAGGCGAGGAAGCGCTGGCCGTCATGGAAGACGGCGCCGACGACGCGAATGGGTTTAGACATGACTCTATTGTGCCTTGGATCTCGAAAACGTCTAGACAGTGAGCTGTTACTTAGATAACATATCCCCAATGTTCGCGTAAGGCTGTCACGCGGGCTTGATTTTTGTAGGCAAGCTTGAGGGGACGGTTTTACTGTGACTTCTACCGAATCGGTTTACTCCTCCATCCAGAGCCATGACGGGGAAATCCCGCAGCCTGGGGGACGGTGGAAACTCTTTTTATATAGCGCGATTGGCGCGTTCGTATTCTTCCTGCCGGTGACGTATCAGGATAAGCGCTCCATTCCTTTGGACCACATGGTCACGATGGTGCGTGAGGGGATTCCTGCGGCGGTGCCGTGGATTATCTTTGCCTTGGCCGTGTACGGGACGGTGCGCAGTTTTACTACCGGCGCGTTTAAAGAAAGCGTGCTGCAGGCAGTCTTTGCGGTGCTCAATATTGTGGGTGCGGTGGTTTCGTTCCTGATGGTCATCGACGCACTGCCATGGGTGCTCGGTGACGAGGACCTGGTGCCATTCTTGTGGAACTCCATTGCCACTCCGGTTGGGCTTATCGTGCCGATTGGCGGTGCGTTCCTCGCGTTTCTCATTGGCTTTGGTTTGCTGGAATTTGTCGGCGTGCTCATGCAGCCCATCATGCGGCCACTGTGGAAGACTCCGGGGCGCTCAGCAATTGACGCGGTGGCTTCGTTTGTAGGCTCGTATTCGCTCGGAATTTTGGTCACAGACCGCGTCTATCAAAAGGGCGGCTATACCGGGCGCGAGGCAGCGATTATTGCCACAGGCTTTTCGACGGTCTCTGCGGCCTTCATGGTCATCGTGGCCAAGCAGCTTGACCTGATGAAGGTCTGGGGCACCTACTTCATTGTCACGCTCATCGTGACCTTTGTGGTTACCGCCATTACCGTGCGGATTCCCCCGCTGCGCACCATTCCGGACGAGTATTTTGCGGACGCACACCCAGATCCGGAAAAGCCGGTAGAAGGCTCGCGCATCAAAAATGCGTGGCGCGAGGCGATGCTGGCGCTACAACGCGCACCGTCGTTGTGGGAGTCCATCTGGGAGAACTTGCGCGATGGCGTCCGCATGGCGGCGGCCATTGTGCCTTCCATCATGTCGGTGGGTCTCATTGGCCTGTTGCTGGCGCGCTTTACACCCATCTTTGAGTGGATTGGTTACCTGTTCTACCCATTCGCGTGGGTAGTGCAGCTGCCGGAGCCGGTACAAGCCGGCAAAGGTGCGGCCATGGGAATTGCAGAAATGTTCCTGCCCGCCACCGCAGTGGCAGGCAGCGACAGCATGGTGCTCAAGTTCGTCATCGGCGTGGTGGCAGTTTCTGCCATTATTTTCTTCTCCGCCCTGGTGCCCTGCATCCTGGCTACCAAGATTCCGGTGAAGCTGACCCACCTGGTCATCATTTGGTTTGAGCGCGTGGCGCTGACCATTCTTATCGCCACGCCGATTGCTCACCTGCTGTTTTGATTTAAGAGCTAGGCCCCGATGTGGGCCGTGACGATGTCATCGATAAGCCGCGCCGCCGCTTTGGCGGTGCGGTTATCTATGTCGAAGGTGGGGTTGAGCTCGACGACGTCCACCAGGGCCAGCTTGCCCGTCCGTGCAATAGCTATGGCCATGGCGCGGATGCGTTCATAGCTCACGCCCAGAGACGCCGGGGCGGATACACCCGGCGCGGTAGAAGCCGGTAGGACATCGAGGTCGATGGACAAGTGGACCTTGTCCTTGCCCTCGGTAGCCTTGGCGGCTAGCTCAGCGCACTCGGCCGGGGTGAGGTTGACTAGCTCTTCATCCAAAGTGATGGCCACGCCGAGGGATTCGGCTTCATCAAAAAGCACCTTGGTGTTATTGGGGCGGGAGATTCCCAACACGGTGTAGTCGAAGTCGTCGGTGAGCTGGGAAATCTGCTTGAACGGGGTGCCGGAGGTGGCTTGGTCCGCGCGGCGCAGATCGAAGTGAGCATCCAGGTTGATGATCTTGGTGGCGCCTACCGCGCGGTAGAGGCCGCGGTGGGAGCCGAAGGCGGTTTCGTGTCCGCCGCCCAGGATGATGGGGAGGGTGCCGGCCTCGACGAGTTCCTGCACTTTATCGGAAAGAGCATCGTGGGCGCCGTCGAGGTCGTCGGACTGGGTGGTGATCGTGCCGGCGTCGGCAAGCGCATGCTCATGGTGGACTGCCAAGGAACCTAGGGCAGCTCGCAGCGCGGCCGGGCCTGCGGCTGCACCTTGGCGGCCGCCATTGCGCAGCACGCCCTCATCGGAGGCAAACCCCAGAAGCGTTACGGGGGCGGGGGAGTCGGTGGATTGATTGATAACGCTATGCCAGCGCGCGTGCTCTGGTCCCGGGCCATCGGAGCGGCCGGACCATTCGGGGGCGGGGGTGAAAAGTTCAGCTTTTTCAGTGTTCATGGTTTTCGATGTTAGGCGGAAACGACGAGTTCTTCTGGCTCTTCGGTGGGTTCATCCTCATGTGTTACTTCGTGCCGGTTGGTGAGGAAATAAACCGCCGTCATAATGGCGATGAAGGCCACGCCCACAACGAGGGAAATGCGGTACTCCTCTTGCCAGACCATGATGCCGAAGGTCATGAGGATAAATGCGATGGACAGGTACTGACCATAGGGCCAGAAGGGAACTTTGTATTTGAGGTTCGCTACGTCTTGTGTGCTCATTCCGCGCCGGGAGTATAGGTGAGCGAGCAGAATCATAAGCCAGACAAACACGGTGGCGAAGGTAGCTAACGAGGCGATGACCTCGAAGATATTTTCCGGCAGGAGGGCATTGAGGATGGTGCCAATGACCATGGTGGCGATGAGGATGATGGTGGTCATTACGGGTACGCCACGCACTACCTTGGACATGAAATTGGGGGCGTGCTTTTGGTGGGCAAGGCCGGTGATAACGCGTCCTGCACCGAAGAGGTCGGCGTTGATGGCCGATAATGCGGCGGTAATGACCACGAAGTTGAGCAAACCTGCAGCCCAGGAAACGCCGAGGGTATTAAAGATTTGGACGAAGGGGGACTGCTCGCCGGTAATCTCGCGCCATGGGGTGATCATGAGAATGACTGCGATGGCAAGGACATAGAAAAGCAGGATGCGCATGGGCACCGTATTGATTGCTTTGGGTACGGATTTTTCTGGGTGCTGGGCTGCGCTGCCGGCAACACCGATGATTTCGGTGCCGCCAAAGGCAAAGAGAACGAGGATGAAAGAAGCTATCATGCCCGTGGGACCGTTAGGGAAGAAGCCGCCGTCGTTGACGAGGTTGACGGGGCCGGTGGTGTGGGCATCAGAAAGCCCAAAGGCTAATACCGCAAGGCCGCCGGCAATCATGGCGAGTACGGCGCCGACCTTGATGATGGTAAAGGCAAATTCCAGTTCACCGAAGGCCTTGACGGTGGCGAGGTTTGCGCCGCCCACGATGAGCAAGGTAGCTGCTACCCACACCCACTGCGAGACGTCTGGGAACCAAAAGCGCATATAAACGCCGATGGCGGTGAGGTCCGCAAGCGCTACGATGACCATCTCAAAGGCGAACATCCAGCCGGTGATATAGCCGGCCCAGCCGCCCATGAACATGCGCGCGTAGCCGGCGAAGGAGCCGGTGATGGGGTGGCGCACGGCCATTTCGCCTAGGGCGCGGAGCATGAAATACACCACCGCGCCGGCGAGGAGATAGACGACGAGGACAGAGGGGCCGGCGGCTTGGATGGCGCCGGCTGAACCATAAAACAGTCCGGTGCCGATCGCGGATCCGAGGGCGATGAAGTGCAGGTGCCTGTGTTTAAGGCCGTGTTGGGACATGGCATCTCCTTGCTTATGAAAAGTTGTATGTAGTCTAAGTCTCCATTTGCTCAAAGTGTGTCGTGGAACATATTTACTTGTCTGGAATTTCAGACTTGGTGCCGTGTGCTGCACTGATAAGCGCCACAGTGGTGCTTAAAATTGCCCTCCGTGAGTACCAACAGAGTCCCGGCGGCGCGTCATGCGATGGAGATCCTCAAGCTTTTATCCACTATCGACGTCCCTATATCTGCCGCCCGCATCCAAGGTGAGCTCAACCTGCCACGCTCGTCTACATACCACCTGCTGGCGGAGATGGTTGATGCTGGTTTTGTAGCCCATTTGCCGGAGCACAAGACCTATGGCCTGGGCCTGGCGGCGTATTCCATGGCCTCGGCCTATGTAACGCAGCAGCCCTTGGTGCGCATGGCCACTCGGGACTTGGAACAGTGTGCGGCGTTGGTGGGCGGATCGGGGCACCTGTCACGTATGGCAGGCTCGGAAATCTTGTATTTGCAAGAGGTGCGTGCGGCGGGTGCTACCTCCTTGGTCACTGAGGTGGGGGTGCGCCTGCAGGCGCATAAGACGGCGTCTGGGCGCGTGATGCTGGCGCATTTGCCTGATGCGGAGGTGCGCGCCGCCTTTGATACCGCAGGAGGTAGCGGCTTTGCTGCATTGAAAAAGCGCTTGAGCTTGGTGGCTGCACGCGGGTGGGATCAAGAGATCGAAGAGATTACTCGCGGGCAGGCCTCTGTAGCGGCGCCCATCCTGGATCACTTGGATCGTCCGGCGGCAGCGGTGGCGGTGACGTATCCGGTAGGGACGTCGGATACGAAGGTAGACGCCGCCATTCGAGCTTTGCTGGAGGTATCGGACAAGGTAGCGGCCAAAATGTACCGCAATCGCAAAAAGTGAGGTAGCATACATTCATCGCGTTAGGCTGTCGCGCGACACATCACAATTGATGATCCCTTATGTAGAGGAGTATTTGCCATGCCTAACGCCTACCCAACCACCGTGACCGTAAATGTCGGAGCACTGAGCATCGAGGATGTCGTTGCCGTTGCCCGCTATGGCGCGCAGGTGGAGATTGCGCCTGAAGCCCTAGAAGAGGTGGCCGCTACCCGCGAGCGCGTGGAAGAACTAGCACAAGATCCCACCCCGGTCTATGGCATTTCCACCGGCTTTGGCGCGCTTGCTCGCCGCCATATCCCAGAGGAGATGCGCGCCCAGCTGCAGCTTTCCCTGGTGCGTTCGCACGCTGCGGGTACCGGCCCGGAAGTGGAAGAAGAAGTCATCCGCGCACTGATGCTGCTGCGCCTGTCCACCTTGTGCACCGGCCGCACCGGCGTGCGCCCTGTAGTGGTGGAAACGTACGCCAAGGCCCTCAATGCCGGCATTGTGCCGGTGGTGCGCGAGTATGGCTCGCTGGGCTGCTCCGGCGATTTGGCGCCGCTTGCTCACTGTGCGCTGGCCTTGTTGGGAGAGGGCGAGGTACGCGTGAACGGCAAGCTGCAGGATGCGGGCGAAGCCTTGGCCGCAGCTGGCATCGAGCCACTGCAGCTGCGCGAGAAGGAAGGCCTAGCGCTTATCAACGGCACCGATGGCATGCTGGGGCAGCTCTGCCTGGCCATCACTGACCTGCGCGCGGCCGCAAAGACCGCCGATATTGCCACCGCCATGACCGTGGAAGGCCTGCTGGGTACCCTCGTGGTCTTCGCAGATGACCTGCAGCAGCTGCGGCCGCACCCGGGACAGGCCGATGCTGCGGCTAATATCCTCCAGGTGGCCGAGGGGTCACAGATTTTGGAGGCCGCGCTGGAGGAGTTTAAGAAGAACCAAGTGCAGGATGCCTACTCCGTGCGATGCGCCCCGCAGGTAGCTGGCGGATTCCGCGATACCTTGACCCACACCGCCCAGGTGGCCGAGCGCGAGCTGGCTGCTGCGGTGGACAACCCGGTGGTGACCAAGGATGGTCGCGTGGTCTCTAACGGCAACTTCCACGGCGCGCCGGTGGCCTATGCGCTTGACTTCCTGGCAATTGTCACTGCGGACTTGGCCTCCATTTCCGAGCGCCGCACCGACCGCTTCCTGGATCCGGCGCGCAACCGCGGGCTGAATGCCTTTCTTGCCGACGACCCCGGCGTTGACTCCGGCCACATGATCGCCCAGTACGCCCAAGCCGGCATCGTGAGCGAAATGAAGCGCCTGGCCAACCCCTCCTCGGCTGATTCCATTCCTTCTTCGGCCATGCAGGAAGACCATGTATCCATGGGCTGGTCCGCTGCCCGCAAGCTGCGCAAGGCCGTCGATGGCCTGCAGCGCGTGCTTGCCGTAGAAATCCTCACCGCCGCCCGCGCTATCGACATGCGCGAGGGCACCCCAGCCAAGGGAACCGGCGCGGTCATCGCCAAGCTGCGCGAGACCGTCAAGGGGCCGGGTGTGGACCGCTACCTGTCGCCGGAAATCGAGGAGACCGTGCGCCTGGTTAAGGAGGGTGCGCTGGTCGAAGCCGTCGAGAATGTTACTGGAAAGCTGCGTGGCTAATATGTCGACCATCTCTTGGCACCCACAATCTGAGCCCAACCCCTTGCCGTTTTCCCCTTTTAAAGCCAGCACGGTACCGCGCCCCATTGGCTGGCTTTCCAGCGTGGATGGTGAGGGCCGCGAAAACATCGCGCCCTATAGCCAGTGGCAAAACCTCACTTTCGATCCACCCATGGTGATGTTTTCGGCCAACCAATACCCGGATGGTCGCCGCAAGGACACGGTGCTTAACGCGGAGGAGACCGGCTGGTTCGTGTGGAATATGGCTACCTATGATCTGCGCGAGGAAGTCAATAAATCCGCCCAGGTGCTTGACTATGGCGACAGCGAGTGGGACCGCCTTTCCGTTACTAAGGAGTATGCGGACAATCACCGCATTCCCATGGTGAAAGAATCGCCGGTGAAGTTCGAGTGCCAGTACAAAACCACGCTGCGCGTGCCCGGTAATTCCAAGGTGGGCAGCATCGACCTCGTGGTGGCGGACGTGAAAACCATCCATATCGATGAATCCGTCATCGATGAGGAAGGCAAGCTCGACATCCTCAAGATCAAGCCCATCGCGCGCATGGGCTACTTTGACTACACCGTGGTCACAGAAAAGTTCGAGATGCGCGTGCCCGGCTCCGACGACGCCGCGCGCGCCGGGCTAGAGGGCAGCGCGTAGCGCATCGGCCATAGCCCGCTGGCCCGCGTGGGTGGGGTGCATGGGAAAGGAATTAGTCTCCTGGCCCGTGAAATCCACCCACGGTGAGGGGGAGCAGGCGGTGTGGTCTAAGGCGGCGTCGGCAAGCACGTATATAGCCCCATTGCGCTCGGCGGCCTCGCGCACCGCCTGGTTGATGCGCTCGATGGAGCGTGCCAACCATTCCCGGTCACTGGCCGGGATTTTTTCTATGTAGGGGCAGGTCTCGCCACGCTTAATCAATGGCAGGTAGCCGGTGGCTAGGACCTTCGCAGCAGGGGAGCGGCGGTGGATCTCCTCGTAGACCTTGTCTAGGCGGCGGGGCAGATCGCGGATTTCCAGGTCTATCTGCGGGCCGGATTCCGCCTGGCAGATATCATCCGTGGCGCATTGGGTAAGGCGTACGAAGCTGGCGTCATTGCCGCCGATGGACAGGCTTACCAGGTCGGTGTCTTCCCGCAGGGCGTCGACCTGGGCGGGGTGCTCGCCGGCCGAGGAAAGTACGTCGAGGGTGCTAGCGCCCTGGCAGGCTACATTGGTGAGCTCCGCGTCCATTTCCTTGGCTGCAAGCTCGGGGTAGGAATCCTGAGCGCGCACGCAGGTATTGGGCGGATCGAGCGGCAGCGTGGTTGAGCCCATGGCCGCATAGGAATCCCCCAGCGCGACATAGTGGGGTGGCTGCGGCTCCTCGGCGGGGGTGGAACAAGCGGCGACGAGGGCCACGGAAAGGAAGGGGATGTACCGGCGCATGCAGGCCATCGTAGATCATCCCGCAGGTGTCTCATATACGAGACAGTTGGGGTTCATGTGGCATGGTGCACAGAGTTGGGTCACAGTACTTTATGACATGTGACGCTGAACAAGTCCTCGGGGACAGCCCCGGGACACCGGCCTAGGGGACTTGGGAGGGCGTCGAAAAGCACGAAGAAAGGAAGCCATGTCTCAACCACGCGAAGTACGCGCGCCGCGCGGAACCGAACTGTCCGCCAAGTCTTGGCAGACCGAAGCGCCCTTGCGCATGCTCATGAATAACCTCGACCCCGAGGTTGCCGAGCGCCCCGAGGACCTCGTGGTCTACGGAGGCACCGGTCGTGCAGCGCGCAGCTGGGAAGCCTTTGACGCCATCGTAGAATCCCTCAAGGACCTCGAATCCGATGAAACCCTGCTGGTGCAGTCCGGCAAGCCGGTGGGCATCTGGAAGACCAATGAGTGGGCACCGCGCGTGCTTATTGCTAACTCCAACCTGGTGGGAGACTGGGCTAACTGGGAGCACTTCCGCAAGCTCGAGGACGAGGGACTCATGATGTACGGCCAGATGACGGCCGGCTCCTGGATTTACATCGCTACCCAGGGCATCCTGCAGGGCACCTTCGAGACCTTCGCAGCCGTGGCCAAGAAGCGCTTCAACGGCACCCTGGCCGGTACCTTCACCCTGACCGGCGGCTGCGGCGGCATGGGCGGCGCACAGCCGCTGTCTGTCACCCTTAACGGTGGCGCCTGCCTCATTGTCGACGTTGATGAAACCCGCCTGAAGCGCCGCCAGCATAAGCGCTACCTCGATGAGGTTGTCACCGACCTAGATGAAGCACTCAAGCTCGTTCTTGACGCTAAGGAAAACAAGAAGCCGCTCTCCGTAGGCCTGGTAGGCAACGCTGCCGAGGTATTCCCAGAGGTCCTGCGCCGCCAGCGCGCCGGGGAATTTACCGTGGACATCGTCACCGACCAGACCTCGGCCCACGATCCATTGTCTTACCTGCCCTCTGAAATCACCATGGAGGACTGGCATAACGAGGCCAAGGCAGACCCGACCACCTTTACCAAGAAGGCACGTGAGTCCATGGCGGCCCAGGTCCAGGCTATGGTCGAATTCCAGGATGAGGGTGCCGAGGTCTTTGACTATGGCAACTCCATCCGCGATGAGGCTCGCAAGGCCGGCTACCAGCGCGCTTTCGAATTCCCCGGCTTCGTCCCGGCTTATATCCGCCCACTCTTCTGCGAGGGCCTAGGCCCGTTCCGCTGGGCCGCCCTGTCCGGTGACCCAGAGGACATCAAGGTCACCGACCAAGCGCTCAAGGAGCTCTTCCCAGATAACGAGCACCTGCATAACTGGCTCGACGCCGCCGAGGAGTACGTCGAATTCGAGGGCCTGCCGGCACGGATTTGCTGGCTCGGCTATAACGAGCGCCACAAGGCCGGCCTGCTCTTCAATGACCTCGTGCGCGAGGGCAAGATCAAGGCTCCTATTGTCATCGGCCGCGACCACCTAGACTCCGGCTCCGTGGCCTCCCCGTACCGTGAGACCGAAGCCATGCTCGATGGCACCGACGCTGTAGCTGACTGGCCGCTGCTCAACGCCATGACCGCTGTGTCCTCCGGTGCTACCTGGGTTTCCCTTCACCACGGCGGCGGCGTAGGCATGGGCCGTTCCATCCACGCCGGCCAGGTTACCGTTGCGGACGGCACCGAGTTGGCCGCTGCCAAGCTGCGCGCGGTGCTGACCAATGACCCGGGCATGGGCGTTATCCGCCACGTTGATTCCGGCTACACTCGCGCAAAGGAAGTCGCCGATGAGCGCGGCGTCCGCATTCCAATGGAATTCAAGGCAAGGGACTAGATGAGCACACTTTTTACCGGCATTTCAGAACTCCGTACGGTCAGCGAGCGCGGCACGCTTAACGACGCCGCCCTGGTAGCCGAATCCGGCACCATCTCCTGGATTGGCCCGGCATCCGAAGCGCCGGCCGCCGATGAGAAGGTGGACCTGGGTGGCCGCGCCGTCCTGCCGGGATGGGTCGATTCGCACACCCACATGGTCTTCGACGGTGACCGCTCCGCTGAGTTTGAGGCCCGCATCTCCGGCGGCTCCTATGAGGCTGGCGGCATCGCCGTAACCATGGACGCCACCCGCCAGGCCGGCACCGACCGCCTGGACAAGCTGGTGGCAGATCGCGTGGCCGCTGGCCGTCGCGGCGGCACCACCACCTTCGAGACCAAGACGGGCTACGGCCTCAACACCGAGTCCGAGGTAGAGGCCGCAAAGGTCGCGTCGCGCCACGTAGATGACGTGACGTTCCTTGGCGCCCACTTGGTGCCGCCAGGGGCAGATGCGGAAGATTACCTCGACGAAGTCGTTGGCCCGATGCTTGAGGGCGTCGCTCCCTATGTGCAGTGGATCGACGTCTTCTGCGAGCGCGGAGCCTTCAACGAGGAACAATCCCGGCGCGTACTGGAAGCCGGTAAGAAGCTAGGCCTTGGCCTGCGCGTGCATGGCAACCAGCTGGGCGAAGGCCCAGGCGTGGCCCTAGCCGTGGAGTTGGGTGCGGCCTCGGTAGACCACGTCAATCACTTGAGCGACGAGGACGTAGAACTGCTGGCCAACTCCGATACCGTGGCCACGATGCTGCCGGCTTGCGATCTGTCCACCCGCGAGCCGCTAGCCCCAGGCCGCAAGCTTCTCGACGCCGGCGCAACCCTCGCCATCGCCTCCAACCTCAACCCCGGCACGTCCTATACCTCCTCGATGAACTACTGCGTGACCACCGCGGTCCTCCAGCAGTACCTGTCCGTTGATGAGGCCATACACGCGGCAACCACCGGAGGGGCGACCGCCCTGCGTCGCCACAACGTGGGCAATGGTCTCGACCCGCAGGGCCGACCCGCTAAGGGCACCATCGTGGAAGGCGCCGCCGCCGACCTGCACGTGCTCGACGCCCCCAGCGCCGTGCATTTGGCCTACCGCCCAGGCATGCCGCTGAGCTATCGCACCTTTATCGCCGGAGTCTAGCGCTCTTCTAGAAAGGTCGCCGCTATCTGATATAGCCGGCGGCCTTTTTCTTTTGTCATATGTAGCCACGCATTCTTCTTGCTGATAAAGACTGCGCGCGATCCATCCGGATCTTCCACCATAAAGAGGGTTTCTTCGTCTTGTGCACCGTGGACAGTCCACGACTCTGGGTCGTAGAGGCGACGAAAGCGCCCTAGCTCTAGCTTTACGTCGCTGCGGGTGAAAGCCGGTGGCCGGTAGGGGAGGTTGTCGGGACCATAGTCCTTTCGCGGGCCTTTTCTTTCTCCGCGCTCAAAATCGCTATAGACCTCGCTCACCTGGGCACGCACCAGCCCATTGTCGTCCTCCGTGGATTCTATGCGCAGGCATAAAGGGTGCCGGGGCCGTGAAGTAAAGCAGGAGTATAGGTGGCCTATCTTCGGCTTATCGACGGCGCTAAAGGTCACAAACTTGCCACGGGATGCGAAATCAAACTCCACCGGAAAGTAGGTTGTGTTCTCGTTGTCCACCACGCTGCCGAGGCTAAGAAGCTTGGGGCGTGCGGCGTATTCCGTGCAGTGAAAGCGCACTGGCTCTAGCTCCACCACATAAAACTCAAAATTATCCTCCACCCCGGTTATGCGAAAGACGGAGTTTAGATGAAAACGCCGGTCTGTTATGTGTACATACTCGCCGCTCTGTGGCCGACGGCTGCGTCTAGTGGGATATATCAGGCCCGTAGACAGCGAGGACAAATATAGGTCTACCGGCGGGTCCAGTTCCGTGCTGAACCCTGGATAAGAACTTAGCTTGGCGCGGATACGTGCTTGGTCGTCAAGGAATCGTGGGCGTGGATGACTCATAGGCTGCACAGTAGAAGACGGACCCGACGCCACACTTCGGTGTTTTCGAACTGCTTCGAACAGGACAGGAAATCTGGACTAGGAAAGCCGAGGAGCTGCGCAATGGAGTTTATAGCTGCAATCGCGTAGGGTTGGTGAAGCAATGAGCATTACCGATAACGCCACCGGCGGCGTCAACGAGCCGGAAGATTTTAAAAAGTCGGAATCTCAGGACAACTCGCAAGGTGTCACCAAGGACACCAGGGCTGCGAATACTTCTGAGGACACCGGCGCTGAGTCTCAAGACTCGGCCAACGACAACTCCCAGGGGTTCGCACATCTTGGCCTGCCAGAGAAGATTCTGGAAGCCGTTGCGAAAGTAGGCTTTACCAAGCCGTCCCCCATTCAAGAAGAAACCATCCCGATCTTGATGGAAGGCCGCGATGTAGTCGGCCTCGCCCAGACCGGTACCGGCAAAACCGCGGCCTTCGCGCTGCCAGTTCTGTCGCAAATTGACGCTAAGGCCCGTCACCCGCAGGCACTTGTGCTCGCGCCAACCCGCGAGCTGGCCCTGCAGGTGGCAGACTCCTTCCAGTCCTTCGCCGAGTCCCTCAAGGGCGTCGAGGTACTGCCTATCTACGGCGGTCAGGCCTACGGCATTCAGCTATCCGGTCTGCGTCGCGGTGCTCAGGTCATCGTGGGTACTCCAGGTCGTGTCATCGACCACTTGGAAAAGGGCTCGCTGGACCTGTCTCAGCTGCAGTTCCTCGTCCTTGATGAGGCCGATGAAATGCTGAACATGGGCTTCCAGGAAGACGTTGAGCGCATCTTGGAGGATACCCCGGACCGCAAGCAGGTGGCGCTTTTCTCGGCTACCATGCCGAACGCTATCCGGCGCCTTTCTAAGCGCTACCTCGACAACCCTGCCGAGGTCACGGTGAAGTCCGAGCGCCGCACCAATGACAACATCACGCAGCGCTTCCTCCTCATTCCGCATCGCGCGAAGATGGATGCTTTCACCCGCATCCTTGAGGTCATTAATTATGATGCCATCATCGTCTTTTGCCGCACGAAGCACGAGACCGAAGAGGTAGCCCAGACCCTGCGGGACCGCGGTTTTAGCGCCGCCGCCATCAACGGTGATATTGCGCAGGCGCAGCGCGAGCGTACCGTCGATCAGCTCAAAGATGGCCGTCTGGACATCCTCGTGGCTACTGACGTCGCCGCTCGTGGTCTCGACGTCGATCGCATCACCCACGTGGTTAACTTCGATATTCCTAACGACACCGAGTCCTACGTGCACCGCATCGGCCGCACCGGCCGGGCGGGGCGCTCTGGCGAAGCCATCTTGTTCGTCACTCCGCGCGAGCGGCGCATGCTGCGTTCCATTGAGCGCGTAACCAATGCCCGCTTGGAAGAAATGGATTTGCCTTCCGTCGATGAGGTCAATGAAAAGCGCAAGGAGAAGTTTGCGCAATCCATTACCGCCTCCATGGACAATAAGCAGGCTGACTTCTTCCGTACCCTCGTGCGTAAATACTCCGAGGACAATAATGCGGCAATGGACGATATCGCCGCGGCTCTCGCAGTCATGCTGCAGGGCGGCAAGAACTTCCTCATGGAGGATAAACCGCTACCAAAGCCCAAGCGTGATCGCCGGGACGATCGTAAGCGCGACCGTGATTTCAAGGGCGGCGGCAAGGGCCGTGGCCCGAAACGACCCGATGGGGATTTTGAGACGTACCGGTTGGACGTCGGCAAGCGGCAGAATGTGCGGCCTGGCGCTATCGTTGGCGCCATTGCCAACGAAGGTGGCTTGTCCGCTAAGGACTTCGGCCGCATCACCATCGCGGTAGGCCACACCTTGGTGGACCTGCCGAAGAATTTGGATCCAGCTGTGCTCAAGCGCCTAAAAGATACGCGCATTTCCGGCCAGCTCATCAATATTCAAAAGGACACCGGCCGACCACCACGCCGTGACCACGGTGGTGGACGCAAGCGCGGTGGACGCTGGCGCGACTAAATTTTTCGACTCAATGGGCCTCTTCGGAGGCCCATTTTTTCATGCGCTGTGACCAGCAGTTTTACTATAAACGGGGGTAGCGTGTCGGAGCGATTTTATATACTAAAAGCGCAAACATGTTCTAGGGAAACTTCTGCGGGGGAAGTCTATGAATGCGCCCTACTTTGCCAGTACCAATCCACAAAATTCAACTTCACGAGCAGCTACAACCATACGCAAGGCCGAATACTTGCTATGGAGGCGCCTGCATCCAGATCCGGATGAGGATATCGAAATCATCAGCCAATCGTTGTCGGACCTTACCGGTACGCGGCAGTCTCGAATTAGAAATATTATCTTCGCCTTTGAGCGCTTAAAAGAGCTACCACGCCTTCAAGCGCGGCAGGAAGAGCTCTACCACCTAGATTTAGACCGCTTAATAACTATCGACCAGACACTCTCCAAGCTAGGGGAGATTGGCACCGAGCACCGACAGCTTATCGACGTCGAATTAACCACCTATCTCACCCCCAAGCGCCCCAACCAGAAATTGCCGTCCCATCGCAACCTGCGGCGCAAGTTGCGGGAGCTTATTGTCCGCCTCGATCCCACTATCGCCGCGCGCGATCCACGCCGTAAGGAGTCTTATAACCTCGAGCCCACAGGAGGGGAGTGGGCTGCAGTTTGTCTCGACGTGGGCCTAGAAACCGCCGAAATCATTGACCGAAATATCCGCAGCGTGGCTACGGAGAAGGACATTTCCTTGGCCCAAGCGGCAGTTGCCCTTCTCACCGGCGAGGCTGAAGCCAAGGCGAAGGTGGTGCTCAATATGTACCGCTGCGATCTTCCTGATGCGCCAGCCTTCGTTCAAAGTTTGGGTTGGGTCTCGCCAGAGGTTGCCGACGACATGCAAACGCGGGCGACAACCGTCCGCGATATGGAAAAGGCCGCACAGGATGAAAGCGGAAACTACGTAACGCCACCCCATATCCGTGCCTTTGTGGAAGGCCTCGATGGAACCTGCCGATGGCCCGGCTGCACGCGACCGGCGATGGCTTCCCAGATGGACCATCGACACGATTTTGCAGATGGAGGGCCTACAGCGGCGGCCAACCTCATGGGTGAATTGGTGTAAAACTACAGATATGACCAAAAAGACCACCCCCACCGCGCTGCCCGCCGGTATCTACGTGCGCATTTCCCTAGACAAGCACGACGGTGCAGGTGTTGAGCGCCAAGAAGAAATGTGCCGTAAATTAGCCGCCGAGCACGGCCTTGGGGTATCCCGCGTATATTCCGATAACTCAATTTCTGCCTACTCGGGAAAGACCCGCCCCGGCTTTATTGACCTCGTAGCCGACGTTAAGGCCCGCAAAATTGGCGCGGTGCTATCGTTCGCACCCGACCGCATTAGCCGTAACGTAAGTGAATACGAACTGTTTAAGGCGACCCTCAAAAACACCCACTGCCGCCTTATCTACGTCAATGGCGGCGAGCAAGCCCTAGACGACCCCAACGCCGACCTTATTAGCACGATGTTGTCGGGCGTGAGCCAGTGGGAAAGTGCGATTAAGTCCACCCGTGTAGCCGCGGCCTTTGCACAGCACCGCAGCCGTGGGGACTATCCCACCAAGCCTATCCGCCTGTTCGGATATACCCACAGCGGCGAGCCTCACCCTACCGAGGCGCCGCTTGTACGTGACGCGGCAACCCGTATATTGGCTGGGGAGTCCCTTAACCGCATTGCCCGTGAGTGGGAGGAAAAGGGCGTTACCACCACTCTCGGCAACCGGCCGACGGCACAGAACATACGTAAATCTATGTTGTCTCCCACGACCGGCGGCTTTACGCACTACGAGCTTAAGAAAAAGGACTACAGCCCCGCCGAGTGGGAGAAGTTGAGCGCGTGGGAGAAGCTCGGAATTGTAGGCCGCGGCAATTGGGAGCCGGTGCTCGACCCCGAGGTATGGCAGGCGCTGTGGGCACACCTGACCAACCCGGCCCGAAAGACCAACCTCGTGGGCAGCGCGCCACGGCACCTGCTTAGTGGTATCGCGCGTTGCGGACATTGTGGCGCGCCGATGTATTGCCGAAACAAGTGGTACAAGAAAAAGACCGAGACGGCACCCAAGCGTGTGTACTACTGCAAGGGCCGCGGCGGCGGCCACCCAACCCGCATAGCCGAGCCGCTGGAAAACTACATCACTAACCTAGTTCTGGCCCGTTTATCGGCAAGCGACATTGTGGGCGAGCTTGCCGCCGGTGTGGATACAGATCGCCGGGCAGAGTTGACGGCAACACGCGATATGGTGCGCGGCCGTATGGCAGACCTTGAGCAACAGGCCACGCTAGGAAACGTGGGCATGGATCAGTTTGGCCGTATGAACAAAGCGTTAACAGACCAGCTTGAGGCTATTAACGCCGAGCTTGTAGAGCTGGCAGGCGCGGGCGGTGTCCTCTCCGAGGTAGCCGGGGTTGCCGATGTTCGCGCATGGTGGGTAACAGCCACGCTTGAGTTAAAGCGCGAACTTATCCGAGCGCTAATGACCATCACCATAGAGGGCACGCCGCCGGTGCAATACAAGTTCAACCCTGAATACGTCACCGTAGATTGGAAAGCGTAACCATGGCCTCTCGCGTACTGAAAATTAAATGCAAGTGTCGGCCTACGCCACAAGGGGCGCCTCGGCCGGTCTCTAACCTCATGTGGCTCAAGCGTGGTGCCCATGACAACCGCGGACTTGGGGGCACGTTCACCATGGCAGTGCGCAACGCTGTGGTGACTGAATCGGGACAACCGGGCAAGCCCAATGCGTTTGTAGGTGAGTACGTTTACGCCGTGGAATGTACCAAGTGCCACCGCGTACACACAGTGAGCGGGGCACAGCTTGAGCAGTGGTGGGGCGATTATCTCAATGGGGGCACCCCCTCGGTTGAACTATGAAACTCTATAGTTTATAATAGAGCCACAACTTTATCGGCGTGGCCTACTAAACGAGCCAACCCCACCTTAGAGAGTGGGTACACGGTATTCACCACACTAAGCCGCGGGGAGCCTCCATACCCTGCCTAAACGGTGGCCTAACAACCTTTCTTCCGAGAAAGGTCTGAAAGGTATGCCGACAATGGCCCCCAAAGAATCACCGACCATACACCGCCTAAACGGGCGCCTAAACGCACAAAGGCGCTGGCACCCAGACACTGACACCACCGAGCTGGAACAAGACCTAGCCGCGTGCCGAATCAGTGAGTACGCCCGCAAAATCATGGCCGAGGCGCCTGCCCTCACCCAAGCTCACATTGACGATGTAGCCGCCATTTTGTCTAAGGCGGGTGCATAGCCGTGACCGCACCCGCAATGACGCCTACGCAGCGCGCCGAATATATCCGTCTTTCTTTCGCCACGCTGGACACCCTCGCCGCCGCCGACAAGGCACGCCGCGCGCCTGCCCTTAGCCCCGAGCGCCTAGACCGTCTAACGTCCATCTATCGGGCTAATAAGGCGGTGGTGTAGATGGAACCAATATGTTTGCACCCCGGCACCGTCGTGGGCGTATGGGAGCAAACCGGCGCGGGGTGGGTATTGGGAGACTTATTTACCATTGCCACCCCTCTGAGAATCTATTACACGGTACCCGAACCGCCGCCCCACATAACGTTCTTAGCCGACCACCCGCAAACCCTCGAAGAGCGCCGCCAACTACGCCGCCGCCTTGGCAACCGCGGTGAACCAAAAGGCGAAGTACTACCCAACAATCTAAGGCAGCGGCCCAAGCCTGCCCCCTCTAATCAAAAGTGGGTGAAAGTAGGCCTTGTCCTGCCTTGGTATCACGGCAAGAAATCACGCATGGAAAAGACCCCCGCCGAAAGGACTCACAGCGAGGGCCACCATGCCACCACCAACAACAAAGAAAGTGACAGTTACTATGGTAACCCATAATTTTGAGTCCACACAGTCCGCACAGCATGGTTTGAGCCGGGCAGAACGGTTAACGGACATTCTTAGCAGCGCCGCGCGGGTAGATTTAGACGGCCGTGACTTGGTGCTGGACTACGTGCACGCACTACAGGCCGAGGGCGTAGCGGTGCTGCCGCTTAGGGCCGGGGAAAAGCTACCAGCGACACCGAACGGCGTGCACGGGGCTACCACCGACCCGGCGACCTTTGACGCCATGTATTCCACCGGCTGCAATCTAGGAATGAACCTCGGGGCCAGTGGGATTGTTGTTGTGGACGCCGATACACCGGCCGAGGTCGAGGATTGGCAGGACTGGCAGAAAGACCACGCCACCTCTATGCCGCGGGCTACCGTAGCCACCCCGGGCACCGCCCAAGCGCACCATGGCGGCGGCCATTGGTGGATTGACGCCGAGAATGCTGGGGAGCTCAAAGAGTCCAAAGCAGGCACCGCCACCGTAATGACCGGCGACCGCTACGTTGTATTACCGGGCAGCGTGCGCACCGACGTGGCCAACCCTAACCAGCCCGCCTACGTAGTACAGGGCGCCGTCTATAGCAGCGTGCAAGGCAGTGCCGTCATTGAGGCTGTACGCCGGGTGGACAAGCCCGAGACCAAGGCCACGCGAGAGCCCAACAGCGCGCCTGTAACCAGCATTGACCAGTGGGCGCAAGAAACAGAGTGGGAAGAGCTACTAGCCCCCGACGACTGGATAAACACCGGCGACACCGACAGCTGTGGGTGTGACATCTATACGGCACCGGGCACGCACGCAAGCGCTAAATCGGCAACGGCACACACCGGACTGTGCGAGCTATCCAACAACGGCGGTGCGCTTGCCGTATGGACAGATAACCCGCCTCAAGAGCTCATGGACGTCATAGAGGACAAGGGCAAAAGGGTTAGCAAGTTCGACTACGTAACCTATATGCACCACGACGGTGACACCTCGGCCGCGTTTGAGGCTTTAGGGCTTGACTATTCCACCGGCGGGCAGGCGCTAAGCGCCGCTGAATTGCGAGGCAGCGGCACTAGCCGAGAGGCCACACAGCCGCGCGGCAAAGTAGACCTAAGCGTCATTTTGGCCGACGATTACACCCCGCCCACGCCAACCATGTGGACGCGCACCGACGGCGAAAATCTGCTTTACCCCGGCCGCTCGCACAGCGTGCATGGCGAAAGTGAGTCTGGCAAGTCTCTACTCATGCAGGCACTAGCCGCCGAGCTCATTACCGCCGGGCAGCGCGTGCTTTACCTTGACTATGAGGACACCGCCCTTAGCGTTATCGGCCGTTTGCGAGCGATGGGAACACCAGACGACGCGACCCTATCCATGCTTGACTATTGGAACCCCGAGCCCGCGGGCGGCGATAGCGTAGAGCCCGAGGGGCTGGATTACATGGCCGGGCAGTCTTATGGCCTCGTTGTAATTGACGGTGTAACCACGGCGCTATCGGACGCCGGGCTGAACTCAAATGACGGCGACGACGTAGTTCAGTGGTTTGGCAAAGTGGTCAACTACCTAGCCACGTCCACCGGCGCGGCCGTCGTCGTGGTAGACCACGTGGTCAAAAATGGCACCGGCGGGCGTTTCGCAGTGGGCTCGAATCAGAAGATGGGGCAGCTTACCGGCGCCGCCTACACCGTGGACGTGCTCACCCCGCCTGCCCAAGGCAAGGTGGGCACCCTCGAGGTCTACATTGGCAAGGATAAGGGCGGCGGCGTGCGAAAGTTCGCAGAGACCCCTAACCAGCACCGCCAAGCACGCGTGGCAACAGTGACCGTGGACGGTACAGGCGGCGGTCTTTCGGTGACTGTAGACCCGCCACATGAGGACACCAAGCGCGCCAAGCAAGCTACCGCTACCGACGGTGCTGTTAGCCGTGTAGACCTTTATCTATCTGGCCTCGGTGACGAAAAGCGCCCAAGCCTGCACGAGATTGTGTATGCCATTGTCGCCACCTACGGCGACGGCGACGGTTTGTCAGAGGTACGCCTCAAGAACCTGTGGAAAGAGCTATCACCGCGCACCACGGGCGGCGCGAAGAGGTTTACCACGGCCCTTAACCGGGCCAAGGATAAAGGCCTTATTGCCCGAAAGAAACGCGGTAGCCGTGCTTGGGTATGTGCCCCCGGCGCAGCCGTATCCGCGCCTGCCCAAGCCTTGGTTGAGTACATCAAATTGGACGCCGAAAAGGACGCCGTCGAGGCCCTTGAATAGTGTTCAAATTAGTACCTATTTCTTGTGTCCCGATGTAGTTTCTGATGTTGTGTCTGGGACACAGGATTTAACTACATACAGACATGCACCGGGACACAAGAAAAGGGCACCATTAACGCAGCTCAAGCAATATAAATGAGCCCTCGTGATGTGTGTCTGGGTGTGTGTCTATAAACAAAAATGATGCGCTTGTGTCCGTGTGTCTCTCTCCTTTAGGGGAGAGACACACACCAAGGACACCGAAACCGATGTGAAATCAAAGGGAAAAGTAAAGGGGTTTGAACCCGCTGTGTGGACATGGTTCGCGCCGCGGCCGCGCGTAGTGAGCAACGCCAATGAAAGATGGAAATGAATAATTGGAAACCTCGCGTATAATTTCCATTGGCCTAGTCTCCGGCCCCTTGCCGGGGTGGGGGGTGTCTCCCCTCGGCCCCGGCCTCTCTATCTCCTCGGTATACAGACTTTTGTACCGCGTAACCCAAATGCTCGGAACCGATACACAATAAACCCCCTCATGCGGTGCATAAAACGTGCATAAAATGGCCCTAGAGCACCAACGCGAAAGGAACAACAGCCGTGACTAGCCCCCAAGCACCCCGCAAAAAGCGCGATAAGACCAATGCTCCTTATGCCTTTTCCCACTCATGGCGCAAAAAGGTCACCAGTTGGCGGCGCAAACTTGAGCGCGACCCGGCTTTGGCTGTGTGCTGGTTGTGCGGTGGCGCTATCGACATGAACTTGCCGCCAACGCACGGCCGGGCGTTCACCCTTGACCACCTCGTGCCCCTTAGCCAAGGCGGTGACCTCATGGGAGAGGTAAAACCCGCGCACCGCTCGTGCAACTCCGCTCGCGGCGACGGGCGGCGCTCCCGCCGCGGGCCTAATCCACCTACTTTGTTGGACTGGTAGACCACGCCGAGAGGCCAAACAGCGCGAAATCAACGCCTCACGCGCCCATAGACGGCCTTTCGCGCCTCGGCGGTATAACTTATCCAGCCACGCCCCTACAGGGCGAGAGAGGGGCACACAGCCCGTTTAGCCCGACCGCACGCCGTCGCCCGAGCACACAAGACCGCCGAGAATACCGGCATGACCTGTGCGTTTACTCGATCGAGTAAGCGCGTAAAGGCGGGCACCGGCTCCACTGAACAAACAGACTGGCACCTCGACCGCATGGCCGCCTACCTTGTAGCCATGAACGGCGACCCGAATAAGCCCGAGGTGGCCGCTGCCCAAGCGTATTTTGCCATGCAGACACGCCGCGCCAAGCTTGGGCAGGCCGGTCAACCTCCCGCCAACCCACCGCGCCCGGCCGCCTAGTACCTCTCGCCGCGGTGCCTGCCTTGGTGCCAGAGCTGTGAAACACCCCCGTTTGCTACCCCCGGTCGTGCCAGCGACATAAACACAGTCATGTTATTTAACCTTGGACAATGCCGAAAAGGTACCCATTTCCAGCATGGATAGTACCTTTTCTAATTCTTGCCAACGCCGCTAATGCAGCTCACAATAAAAGGCAAGTGGTGCGCCCCGATACCGACCCGACCCGACCCAAAGTGCCATGACCAACAACCGTTTCTTAACGAGTAAAGGACATTGACACTATGGCTACCGAGCCAGTTACGCATTTTTCTAATCGCGTTGCCGCTGTATCGGCCGCGCTAGGCATGACGGGTGCCCGCCCGGCCGCCGCCGAGGCTATGGCACGAGCGGACGAAAAAATTTCCGCCCGCATGGCCGACTTTGACGACCACTACGCCAATAAGGCAAGCGACGACAAGCTACAGGCCGCGGCCGCCAAGTGGGTGAAGCTCAACAGGGCAAGTTTCAAAGACCTAGACGAGCTCATTCTTTCCCCAACCCCTACCGAAAACACCACTGTGCCTGTGCAGTTTAAGGACGAGTGGGGCCTGCGGTGGGAGCAAAAGGCAGCCTCAACCCCCGAGGCCCGCCGCCTAGCTACAGCGCGCAAGCACGTCTTGAATGGGCTTATTGCAAAATATGACAAGCCCGACTATTCCACCGAGGCGCTAATTGAATCGTGCAAGCCTGACGTGCGTGCATGGTTCGACAATCTGGCAACGGAATATACCGAGGCCGTGGAAGCACTAGACGACGTAGCTACAGACAAGGCCGCGGCTACCGGCCGCATGGACTCAATTCTTGAGTTTATTGACCTTGCCACTACGCCCGAGGCCACTATCACGGCCTACCGCCGGGCGGTGCGGGCATGGAATTTAGTGGACAACCACGGGGCACACATTCCACTAGCCCGCGCCATGGCTTTCCATGATGTAAGCGATACGCCTAACCCCGAGCGTGACGTGTTCCGCCGCTTGGAAGAAATGACTAGCAACCGGGCGCGCTACACTGCCCTGATGTTCGACGCCCAAACGTGTGCACTACGCGTGCTTGGCATGGGAGATATTGAGGCGGTGTGCAAGGGGCTTGGACATATCGCGCCGCTGGCCGACCCGCTTGGCGACGACCTGCCCGAGCTTGAGCACCGCATTAGCGCTATTAGTGCAGTTGACGCGTGGCTGGATTACCGTGAGCGCACTGTTGGTGACCGCTACCGTGGAAAAGGCTGGCACGAGCCGTATGAGCGGTTCGGCATGTCCACCCCCGAGGAGTCACTAGCGGCGCTCAAGGAATACAACCCGACGGTGTTTGAGTACACCACCAACGAGGTCGACGGCTATGACCTTGACGCGGTAGACGACCCCTACGAGAACTAAATGCCATGGACGGCCTCGACCTGAAAGTATGGCCGTGCCACCCGCATGGCTCATGGCAGAGGGCCTTAGCTCACAAAGCTATGGGGCTGCCCGTAGACGACGCGGACGCTAAGGCCCTAGCGGCGTGGGATAAAGAGGGAAAGAACGCCCACGTTAAGCAATCGCGCATAAAACAGCACAGGCAATATGTGGCACGTGTGGCAGCCGCGGCCCGTAGTCATATTGGGCCTCGAGAGGTCGTGGCGTGCCGTGAACTAGCCCGCCGGGTTGCAGAGGCCCCTGACATGCCCTCCCGAGTTGAAGTGGCAGACGTGTTGAAGGCGCTCAAACCGGGGCGCAGTTATGGCGGTCTTACCAAGCGCTATATCGACAACTTGAGTGGACACCCCGGCCATTTTTTCGCCCGGCATGAACGTGACTTTGACATCTTCATTGCACGGCGAAAGGCCTACCGGGCTGAAATTGGCAGGCGGGTCTGTGCCCAATACATCAACGCCGGGCAAGAAAGAGAAAGGAAACACAGCTAATGGCCTACAGAGATGAACTAACCGAGATTGGCGCCCGCGTCTATGGGCGCAGCACCAACACCGAGACAGGACAACGAGGCGCCCGTATTTATGGTCGCTGTGACGAAACAGACTCGGCACAACTAGGTGGCCGCGTCTATGGTCACAATGATGAATTGGACGCCCTCGGCCACCGCGTCTACAACCCCACCCACGGGGAGGTTGTGAGCTACCAACAGGACGACCCCGCCGAGGAAGAGGAGGAGTCTCGGCCATGGCGGCTAAATGAGTCACGCCCCGGCCCCGGTGCTCACCACCTCGACGAAGCGGGGCAGGAGGACGACCTCGACGCTATCGGTGCCCGTATCGCAGGCGGGGGCAGCGGTGTAGAGGGCATTAAGACCGCAGATAACCGAGACACGAACTACTACGTCACTGGCACGTTCGGCCTGCCCGGCTTTGATTACTGATAGAATAAGGGCGTAGTTGGTTAGCCAACTATCATGTCAAGACCTCACCGCCCCGGTGCTCACCACGCGAGTGCCGGGGCGGTGTTCTATGTCTAGGCGGTGTTCTACGCGGCCTTGAGAGGCGCCCGCCCCTACCCACGTACCGGCGGCGGTCGTTCAACGCCTTAAATCGCATTTCCCACCTGCATGTTTGCACCCCTTGGCGGTGGGGCCGGGCCGGGCAGGTGCTACCCCCTAAAGGGTTTACACTAATCCACCAATTAGCAATCTTGCGTGCCTATGCCAACATCACCACAACATCAAGACTGATGGGCGGGCGTTTTATATAAAGGATCCGATTAGTGGGGACATAGTCTGGCTTTTTGAGGATTCCACGTGGGTCTATGACGAAGCTAGCGGGCCACTCGCAGCGAAAAATCGGAGGTGGGCGCAGACGGTGGCGCAGGCGACACAGCGGCGTCGGCACAATGCGCACGAGGATGCACAGAAATTGAAAGAAGAGCTGGAAAATGAGAAACGGGACAGCAAAGAAACTGTCCCGGAAGAGTAGATGGCCTTCTAGAAGACCAATTAGAAGTGGACGTACATCAGGATTAGGCAGATGATCCATAGGAGGTTAAATACGCCACCGAACGCGGACAGTGGCTTCTTTGCCGCCGCGTAGTCAAAGGTTTCGTTTGACTCGAGGGAGGCCATTGCCTTCTTCTGCTTGGGGATGATGACGAAGAAAAGCAAGCACCACGCGACGATGGCAACCAAGATGGCGATGTGGAAGTTTACCTCGGACTTGTAGGCGCTGATATTGGAGAGAAATACGCCGAGCCCGAGGATAGGCACAATAGCGGAAATGTAGCCATAGGTATTGGTTATGTTATGTAGAACGCGGGCGGAGCCTAGTGCTGCGTGCTCACCTTGTGCTGCCTTTGCCATCTGCGTCTGGAAGCTGGAGGTAGATACGCAGACTGGACCGATTAAGAGAATAGCTGCGGCCACGTGGAGGAATACAAGGAAAGTAGTCATTGAAAGAACCCTTCAATCGCGGAAAGTTGCGACAATTACCCTAATCAATTTCCGGTGAGTAGGGCTATCCGACATTGCCTTTGCATGGCGCGCACGTCCGCGGAAGGGAGCGGAAGCGAGTACTTGCGGGCGATGTCTGCGAGGCGGCGAGAATATTCGCAGCGGTTGGCCGGCGGAAGCCATTCGGCAGGAAGAGCATCCGACTTTTCTTGGTTGAGCTTGCGGCTGGTGGCTACGAGATTGAGCGGATCGTTGCCAAAGCGCACTTTGGTCTCGCGGTCCCACTCGGAAGCGCCCATGTCATAGGCCGCGGAGAGCGGAAAGATGTGGTCGATCTCTATGGGTGAAGTGGCAGGAATGGTGGTGCCACTATAAGGGTCATAGACGGTCCCACTGCGGGCATGGCAATCGTGGAGGGGATCGCTAGCCTGGCTTTCCAGAATGGCCTCGCGGGTGCTACAGGCACCGTGGGGCTGCCAGATGCCGAAATCATCGCGATTGTAACCAGCGGCGTTAGGGCGTGCAGCTACGGTATCGACCTCAAAACGTGGAAAAGGCCACGCATACCATGCGCCGATAAGGACGGTGACGCATGATAGCGCGGCCAGATAATAGGACTTCATGTCCTATTGGACTGCGTGGAGTCCGTGATGGTTCCGATTATTTATCGGTGACCTTTTCCGCGGCCTCCTCGAAGTCGAGGCTGGAGTCCTTTTCCACGAGTTTGGCCAGCTTGGTGGCCTCTTCAAACTCGCTAACAACTTCCGGTGCTGGCTCCTTGGTGAGCTTGGTGACGATGACGGCCACGATGAGGGCCAGGAAGAAGCCAGGAACCATCTCGTAGAGGGTATCGGAAAGCGGAGACATGCCCCAGCCGATGGCTACGATGGCGCCGGTGAGCATGCCGGCAATCGCGCCGGTGGCGTTGAAACGCTTCCAGTACAGGGACAGCAAGATGATTGGGCCGAAAGCGGAACCGAAGCCTGCCCACGCAAAGCCCACAAGGCCAAGGATGGAGTCAGACGGGTTGATCGCCAAGAGGGCGGCAATGACCGCGATGGCAACGATTGCGGTGCGGGAGAGGTTGATGAGGACCTGTTCGCCTGGCTTCTTCTTGGCAAAGATGAGGAAGAGGTCCTCGATGAGGGAAGTAGAGACGACGAGCATCTGGGAAGACATGGTGGACATGATGGCGGCAAGAACCGCGGTCAGGACGAAGCCTGCGGGCAACGGGTGCATCATGGCCTGTGCCATGTCCAGGAAGATGGTTTCGAAATTGTCCTGGTCGGTGATGCTGTGGCCGGTTTGGGTGAAGTAAACGGTGCCAGAGAGCGCGACGAAGATTGCGCCGATGACGGACAGGCCCATCCAAGTCACGCCGTAGAAGCGGCCTTGGCTGGCGTCGGAGGGCTTACGCAGCGCCATAAAGCGGACAACGATGTGCGGCTGGCCAAAGTAGCCCAAGCCCCAAGCCAAGTTGCCGATGATAACGCCGGCGGATACACCTGCGAACATGGAGAAGTAGCTGTCATTTTCCACTACACCATCGGTGCCATAGGGATTATCGGCGGCAAACGAGAAGATCGAGGATGGATCGCTGAGAGAGACAATGGCCATGATCGGCACGATCATGAGGGCGACGAACATGAGCACGCCCTGGACGACGTCCGTGTAAGACACCGCCAAGAAGCCACCGACGAAGGTGTAGAAGATGGTCACCGCAGCGATGACGAGCATGCCGGTGAGGTAGTCGCCACCGAAGGTGGACTCGAAGTAGCGGCCACCGGAAACCATGCCGGAGGAGACGTAGAAGGTAAAGAAGAAGATAATGATGGCTGCGGAGATAATGCGCAGCAGGCGGGACTTATCGTGCAGGCGGTTTTCAAAGAAGGACGGCACGGTAATGGAGTTGGCCGCGATTTCCGAGTAAGAACGCAGACGCGGTGCGACCCACTTCCAGTTAGCCCAGCAGCCGACGAGCAGGCCAATGGCCATCCATAGCTCGGACATACCGGAGAGGAAGAGGGCGCCGGGCAGGCCCATCAGTAGCCAGCCGGACATATCGGATGCGCCAGCGGAAAGAGCCGCTACGAATGGGTGCAGGCCACGGCCGCCCAAAACATAATCATCATATTGGTCGGTTTGTTTGTAGCTCCAGTAGCCAATGGCTGCCATTGCTAGGAGATACACGATCATCGCAATGACGTACCAAGTTGAATCTTGCACGTTTTACTCCTTGTAGTGATATGTAGGACACATTCACGTTAACGGGGTCACAAGGTTAACCCAAGCGAAAATACAGGTGTGGCATAGATCTCCGATGAGAATTTCTGTCGTTCAACTGGGGAAAGGAGGCAATATAACGAGCGTGTAACAAAATTGGAAGGGCTGCTATGCTGGCGGTTATGGCTTCTTACCTCGTGCATGGACTATGGCTCCCCGTTACGGGGCTTGGTCTGTGGATTGAACAGGTAGAAGGGCACAAGATCGTCATGCCCAATGCCGTTCCTGAAGGCACCTTCCCGCCAGCGGTGGAGTCCATCCTGGGGAAGAAATCTTTCCGCAACCGGGCGCGGGTCTCGCTGCGCACACCCAAGGGCAAGGACGTCTCTTTGATGGTGCCGATGGCGATGTTCGGCCCAGAAGAGGCCGTCGCGGCGCTCGCCCAGATGGAACACCTGAATCACAAGCCGCCTGCCACCATCGCCCCTGACCTCCAGTGGCTGCTCCACGCCTATGGGGGGTTATGCAAATTCGTGCGCGCCGGGCGGGTGACGTTCCGGTTGGCCTACCAGGCCAATGAGTGGTTCCCCATGTGGCAGCTGGCCTCCGGCTTGGGGGAGCGCGGGTGGCTTGCAGAGATGATGGCGGCCGCGCCCGGCATCTTGCATGTTAATAACCGGGCGCTGTCGGATGACATGGCCGATGAACTCACGCACTGGATCGCGTTTCGTGAGCTGCGGCCCGTGGCGGAGGCACCGCGGCCGATGCCGTGGCACGAGTTCGCCCGCGCCCTGCTCGATACGCGGCCGATCCGGCGTGGGCGCGCGCAGCTTTTGCGCGGGCTCAATGAGTGGAAGAATTCCATCTACGAGGTGGAACTCCAATTGGTCTACATCGTGGAAGAACCGGCAGAAGATGACCCGGATGCGGCCAAGTGGCCGGTGCGCGTGCGGGTGCGCTCGGGCACGGATGCTCCGCGGCCGGTGTCAGCGCAGAGTTTGGATAGGGCGAGCGTCGAAAAGCTGAGGGAAGCCCACCGCAAGGCCGTGCGCATCGCTCCCACGCTGGGGGAGACCGCACAACTGCCGCAACCTGGCGATGGTGACTGGGATGTCTACTTAGAAACCCACCAGCTCACCCATTTTGTCACTCACGAGGTGGACAAGCTCAAGGCCAGTGGCGTGACCGTCATGCTGCCCAAGGCCTGGGCGCAGATGGAAACGAAGGCCAAGCTGGAAACCCACGAGGCCCGCGATCCGGCCGAGGCCGCCACTAAAAAGCACATCGGCATGAATAAGCTGGTGGACTATAACTGGCGCATGTCCGTGGGCGATGTGGAGTTGACCGAGGAAGAAATGGAGGACCTGGTCAACTCCAAGTCCGGACTTATCCAATTGCGCGGCAAATGGGTCATGGCCGATAAGCAGGTTGTCTCCCAGGTCACCGGCTATATGGACGCGCTGCGGGAGAAGTCCCTAGCGCGCAAAAAGAAGGAGCTAGAGCAGCTAGCCGCCACCGCAGAGATGGCCAAGCAGCTCGAAGAGCCTGGGTGGGAAGCATTGATGGCGGACGTGGAGCGGCGCCGCCAAGAGTTCAACGAGGGCGGCGAAGAACACGAGCAGGTTACCGTGGCCGAGCTGCGCGAGCTGGCGCTCGAGTCCATGACCCAAGAACCCATCGAGTTCACCGGCAGTACCTGGCATACGGCCCTGCTCGGCGGGGTGGATAAGGTCGCCCCAGAGCGCGTGGACATTCCCAAAACTGTCCATGCGGAGCTGCGCGAATACCAGCGTCGCGGCGTCGACTGGCTGTACTGGATGTCTCGCAATGGCATAGGCGCCGTGCTTGCCGACGACATGGGGCTCGGCAAAACCCTCCAACTACTGTCCCTTCTCGCGGTGGAAAAGGAGCGCGGTGAGCAGACCGGCCCCACGCTCGTCGTGGCGCCAACCTCCGTGGTAGGAAACTGGGCGCGCGAGGCGCAGCGCTTCGTCCCGGATTTCAAGGTTATGGTGCAACATGGTTCAAGCCGCCCGCGGGGCGAAGACTTCGCTCAATCCGCTACTGAGTGCGACCTGGTTATCACCACATATGGCACCGTGGGCCGCGATTTTAAGGACATGGGCGAGGTAGGCTGGCAGCGCGTTGTTCTAGATGAGGCCCAGGCCATCAAGAACTCTGCGACGCGCTCGTCCAAGGCCGTGCGCTCGCTGCCCTCGGAGCACCGCGTGGCGCTGACCGGTACCCCGGTGGAAAATCGCCTCTCGGAGATGCGCTCCATCCTGGACTTTTGTAATCCCGGAGTATTGGGCTCCGCCTCGTTTTTCCGCAATCACTTTGCTAAGGCCATCGAGCGCAATGATGACGAAGAGATGTCTGAACGCCTGCGCCAGCTCACCGCGCCGTTTATCCTTCGCCGCGTGAAGACGGATCCGAATATTATCGATGATCTGCCTGAAAAGTCCGAGCAAATCCTTACCGTTTCCATGACCACCGAGCAGGCTGCCCTGTATAAAGCACTGGTCAACCAAGTGAAAAAAGACCTGCAGGAAGCTACGGGAATGAATAAGCGCGGGCTGGTGCTGTCCTCGCTCACCCGTATCAAGCAGATTTGTAATCACCCCGCGCATTACCTGGGCGATAGCTCGCCGGTGACGATCAAGGGTAAGCATCGCTCCGGCAAGGTTAAAGAACTCATGCGCATCGTGGACGAGGCCACTGAATCCGGCGAGCGCCTCTTGGTCTTTACCCAATACAAGGCCTTTGGCGATATCCTTCAGCCATACCTTAGCGATCAGCTCGGCCGGGAGATACCCTTCCTCCACGGCGGGGTGAGCAAAAATAAGCGCGACCAGATGGTGGAAGACTTCCAGTCCGAGGATGGTCCGCCGGCGATGATCCTTTCGCTCAAGGCCGGCGGTACCGGCCTGAACCTGACGGCTGCTTCCATAGTCGTCCACATGGACCGCTGGTGGAACCCGGCGGTGGAAAACCAGGCGACGGACCGCGCCTTCCGCATTGGCCAGCGCCGCAATGTGCAGGTATATAAGATGATCACCGCGGGTACGCTGGAGGAATCCATCCAGGACATTTTGGACGGTAAGACGCAGCTGGCCGGCGCCGTCGTGGGCGAGGGCGAGGGCTGGCTTACCGAGCTGGATCCAGATCAGCTGGCCGCACTCATGAGCTACCGGGGGAGGGAGTAATCCATGGCTGTTAAAGGCGATGACAACGTCATCTATGCCAATTTTGGTACCCGCAAGCGTGTAAGCACCCCGGCTGAGGTCAATCACGTCGACCGCAGCGGGCGCATCCTATCCACGACGGCCTCGCGTATCGCGGCCTTTACCTCCCACGGTGCGGATCGCGGCCGGATTACTCGCGGCCGCCAGTATGCCGAGGGCGGCCACGTCGTGGGACTGGAGGTGCGCAACGGCGCCATCCACGGCCGCGTGGCCGGCTCCCAGAATGAGCCCTTCGCGGTGCTCATCCAGTTGCCCTACCGCAATAATGACGATATTGCCCAGCTAGCCACCGAATTCGCCCGCACCCCCAACTCCGTTGCTAATGCACGCAAAGGCCTGCTTGCCGACGCCGCCCTAGACACCCTCTTCGCCCCCGAGGCCGAAGACCTGCGCCTGACCTGCGACTGCCCAGACGGCGAGTACGTGTGCAAGCACATCGTGGCGGTGGGCGATAAGCTCGCCACCCGCGCTGATGCGGACCCGGCTGTCATTTTTAATATGCGCGGTCTGGATTTTGCCCGCCTAGAGCGCATGGTCCTCGAACAGGCCAAGACAGTCAGCCGCGAAAGCTTTACCCCAAGCGGGCTGTCCGAGGAAGAAAAGAATGACATCTTCTGGAATGGCCGCGAGCTACCGAAGTTGCCGCAGCCCAAGGTAGCCCCGGCCATCGATGATTCCGACCCGGACCTATTGCGCAAGGCCATGCGTTCGGTCTCGCATACCAACCTGGATCTTCTGCGCGCAGTATCCGATATTGAAGACCTCTACTACCACCTCACGCACTAATGACTGCTACCACGTTCATCCATACCTCCGATTTTCAGCTGGGCATGACCCGCTGGTTTTTGCAGGGCGAGGCCCAGGGCCGATTTAATGATGACCGCGAAGCCGCCATCATGCGGCTGGGCGAGCTGGCCGAGGACACCGGGGCGGAATTCATCGTCGTAGCCGGCGATGTCTTTGAGCACAATTCCCTCTCCCGCGAAATCCTTGCCCGCGCCACGGAAATGTTTAAGCGCCTACCTGTACCGGTCTACGTCCTGCCCGGCAATCATGACCCGCTGGTGGCGGACTCGGTCTTTTATAAGACCAGCGCCGATAATGTTCACGTTATTGCGGACTCCCAGCCGATTGAGGTGGCCCCCGGCGTGGAGCTGGTGGGGGCACCGTACCTGTCCAAGCGCGCGAACCACGACTTAGTCCGCCACGCTCTCGAGCCGCTGGAGCCGGCCGAGGGCATTCGCATCGCCGTCGGTCACGGGCAGGTGGATTCCCGCTCTGGCGAGGATGACGCCGATACCATCGATCTAGCCTTCGTTGAAGACTGCCTGGACCGCGGGGTGATTGACTACCTCGCGCTCGGCGATACTCACTCCACCGAAAGCCTCGGCACCACCGGCCGGGTGTGGTTCTCCGGCAGCCCGGAGACCACGGATTATAAGGAAACGATCACCGGCGGCGGCGAGTCGGATTCTGGCAATGCGCTGGTGGTGCGTGTGGGGGATGAAGTGGACGTCGAGAAGCGCCGCATCGGACGCTGGACTTTTGAGGCCGTCGATGCCGCCGTGGATTCCGCCGAAGACGTGGACCTGTTCTTGGCACGCTTGGACGAGTACCCGGATAAGGTGCGCACGGCCGTGAAATATAGCCTGCGCGGCACGCTCGGCATCGAGGCCCACGCCCGCCTGCAGCGCGGACTAGATGAGTACGAGGCCGTTTTTGCCTCCCTTCGCCCCCGCGAGCGCACCATGGATCTCTACCTTGAGCCCAGCGAGGAGGAACTAGCTAGCCTCGATATCTCCGGCTACGCGGCCGAGGCCCTGCAGGAGCTTCTGGATAACCGCGAGGATCCCATCGCCCGCGACGCTGCCAACTTGCTATTCCGCCTGGAGGGACAGTCCTAATGCGCATTCACCGCCTAGAACTTAATAACGTCCGCGGCATTGAGCACCTAGTCCTGGATGAGCTTCCTGAGACCGGAGTCGTGGTTATCCACGGCGAGAACGAGGCCGGCAAATCCACCATCGTGGAGGCGCTCGACGTGGTGCTCACCGAAAAACACAGTGGCCGATCCAAGCGCATTCGCGCCCTGCAACCGGTGGGCAAGGACGTGGCGCCGGAAATCACGGCTGAACTTAGCGTAGGCGACTACCGCTTTAGCATTGCCAAGCGCTGGCTTTCCAAGAAATCCTGCGAGCTACACATTTCTTCCCCGCGGCCGGCGCAATTTACCGGCAGTCAGGCCGATGATGAGTTGGAGCGTATTCTCTCGGAGCACTTGGACCGCTCGCTTGTCGACGCCCTCTTTATGCGCCAAGACGACACCGGCGGGGCCATCTCGGCCGTCGGCATTCCTAGCCTCACCCGCGCCTTGGAGCGCGAATCTGGCCTGGCCGAAGAAGAGGTCTCCGGCGATGATTCCGCGCTCCTTGCCCGCGTGGACAAGGAATACCAGCGCTATTTCACCGCCGCGAAGGGGAATCCGGCAGGCGAGTACAAGGGATCTGCCGAAGCCCTCGCACACGCCGAGGAAGAATACGCCGAGGCCACCCGCGTGCTGCGCGAGCTTGATTCCGTGGTTGAACGCTACGAGCAACTCCAGCGCGACCAATCCGCCGCCGAAGCCGAGCTTCCCGCTGCCCGGGCCGATCTCACTGAAAAGCAGACCCAGGCGGAGGAAGCCGCAACCGCGCAGGCCACGCTGGATTCCCACAAAGCCACGCTCGAGCGCGCCATCGAGGATCTTGCCCGCGCCCAAGCAGCGGTTACCGACCGCGCCGGGCTCGTCGCCGCAGCCGATGAATCTGCCACGGCTGCCAAGGACGCCGAGAAGAAGCTCACCGGCGCGCAAGAAAAAGCTCAAGAAGAAGCTGCGGAAAAGGAGTCACTGGACAAGCGCCTGGCAGAGGCAAAAGAGGACTATGCCGCGGCCCGCAGCACTCTCAAACAGGCTCGCCGCCTGCAAGATAGGCAGAGATTTGAACAGTTAAGCGCCCGGTTGGAATCGCTCGACGCTCTCGCCGCCGAGGTAGACCAAGCCCGCGCGGCCATTGCCCAGCGCGGACGCGAGATTACCGCGGCCGATATCAGCAGCCTGCATAAGGCGGACTCGGCGCTGTCTGTAGCCACGCGCCTGCACGAGGCTGCGGCCGCCAAGGTGCATTTCTCTGGGCCGGAAGGCTCTATTATTCGCGTCGATGGGGAAGACGTTGAGGTAGGCGAGGACACCGCCATCGAGCTTGTCGACGCCCGAGTTATCACCATTGGTGAAATCACCGCCCGCTTCTCCGCTGGGTCCTATTCGGCCGAAGCCACCCTGCGCGATGTGGAACAGGCCCGCACGCGACTGCAGGATCTGCTCGATACCCTTGGCGTGGATTCTGTAGAAGCGGCCGAAAAGACCCATGAGGAGCACCGCGCGCTCAACGACACTCTGGATGCCGCCACCCGGACTCTTGCCGTGGAACTGGGGCCGGATGATTTAGGCGACCTCCGCGCCCAGCATTCCGCTTTGTCCGAGAAGGTGGCGGACCTTGAAGATGCGGGCGAGGTAGATCTCGCCGCCGCCGAAGCCGCCGAAGAAGCAGCCAGCGAAAAAGTCAATGCGCTCGACCGCGAGCTTGTGCCGTATCGCGAAAGCCGTCTTGCCCACGAGGTAGTGCGCTTAAACGCCGAACTGACCGCCGCCCGCGAGAATGCACAGCGCGTGACCAGGGAGCTCGCCTCCGCGCGCGAGCATGCCGCCGACGAGGCGCTCCATGCCGAAGTCACCCGTTTGGAGACCGTCGTGGCACAGCTGCGCGGGCAGCTCGAGCAGATGGAAGCGGTTGATCTTGATACCGCCAATTCGCTGGTAGAAGGCGCGCAGTCCCACCTGGAATACCTCACTGGACGCATCCAGCGTTGTGAGGTGGACCTCGGCAGACTATCGAGCGAAATCAACTTCCACTCTGGTGCCGCAGAGCGCGCCCAGCAGGCCACCGCAGCGGTAGAGATGGCTCGCGCGGTGTACGAGAGCGTAGACAAGCGCGCGCAAGCAGCCCGCTATCTGCGCGAACTTTTACTCAAGCACCGCGATGCCGCCCGCCAACGCTATGCCGCGCCCTTCGTGGACGCACTCTCACAGCTGGCTCGCCCCGTTTATGGTGGCGATATCACCTTCGAGCTCGATGAGGATCTCCGGGTGACCGCCCGTACCCAGGACAAGGAGACGGTGAACCTGGCCAGCTTGTCCGGCGGTGCGCGCGAGCAGCTGGCCATCCTCACCCGCTTTGCCATTGCGCAATTGGTAGGGGCAGAGTCGGTGCCGGTCATCGTAGACGATGCGCTGGGGTCTACCGACGCGCACCGCCTGCAGCTTATGGCTACGCTCTTTTCCCACGTGGGACGAGATAATCAGGTGCTGGTCTTTACCTGCATGCCGGAGCGCTACTCTCGCGTGCCGGGTCGCAGCGAGCGCGACATCGCTTCCCTCAAAGGGGTAATCTAGTGCCATGCCTTCTCAAACTCGCTGGTTAGACGACGAGGAGCAGGAGCTATGGCGCCTGCTCCTTGGCGCTGTGCGCAAGATTAATAGGGGAATGGATGAAACGCTCAAGGCCGGCGGCGAGGTATCTGCCTCCGAGTTTGCTGTCCTCGTTGCCTTGTCTGAGGCGCCAGAGCAGCGCCTGCGCCTGCACGAGTTGTGCACGCAGCTAGAGTGGGACCGCTCCCGCGCCTCCCACCAAGTAACCCGCATGGAAAAGCGCGGCCTGCTTTATAAAGAACCAGATGCGGAAGATGCCCGGGGGATTAATGTGTGCGTTACTCATGCAGGCCTAGAACACCTGCGGCGCGCCGCCCCCGAACATGTGGAATCAGTCCGCCGCATGGTCTTTGACCACCTGCAGCCCGAGGACGTGCCTGCGCTGCGGCGCTTTTTCAACGGCGTTTTGCAGGCTAAAAACCTCCCCGGCTATGAGGGATATGTGCCAGATTCGCTACTACACGGAAGGGATTAAGCTCCATGATGGGACAAGAACTCTTTGAGCACCCGAAGAAGCAATATAAAACCTACGGAATCACCGCGTTAGAGGAACTTAGCCCGCGCATCGGTGACCCCGAAGCGCACCTGGATGATGCCGCTAGTGAGGACCAAGTTGCCGCCATGGAGGAGGCCCTAGAGGCCTACCCGGACTACGCGTTGACTTATGACCAAGACACCGAGCTATGGATTGTCGGCGCGGAAGAGGACATCGAGCGCATGCTCGCGGACCGCGAGTCTTTCGTAGAGGCACTGCTCAATAACGAGGACCCCGGAATTTAAGGGCGAAATTTCGGCGTCAATCAAAAGTGCGAGCAATGCGGCCTTGTAAGCACTTAACTGTTAAGATATCCGTAGTTAATCCTCGGTGGATCGAAAGGTTTTATCATTATGAACGAGCGTGAGGCTCAGGAACAGCGCGAAGCAGCAGCTCGCGACAAGGGCAAGGGCTGGGTTCCCGTATTCCTTCAGTGGATTCCTTCCATGCTGCTAGCCGTAGTGATGCTGGCAGCCATGTTCTTCGGTATGTACTACATCGAGCACGGCACCTTGGACATCACCCAGCCGATCACCAACGAGTTCATTACTCAGTAGCTTCGGCACATAGAAGAATCCGGCTCCCCCTTGCACACGGCAGGGGAGCCGGATTATTTTTATTTGCCCACCGCCTGGCGCCAGGTCAGTTTGCGTCCATTATTCAAAATGGCGCGGCGGTAGATTCGACCGACTAGCACGATAATCAGTGCGGTCACCACAGCCATGAGCACATAGCTAGCCAGCAATCCCAGCCAGCTGAGGTTGCCCCCGGCCACCTGCATCGGAGCGACCAGCATGGAAACCGGCGGCAACCAAGTCATGACCTGCATCCACGTGGCATCCAGATGCATCCAGCCGAACATCGGTACATACATGGTGGCAAAGACAAGGAATAAAATAGGTGCCTGCGTGGACTGGAGATCCTCGGTGCGCTGCACCATGGAGCCGGCTGCAGCGTAAAGGCTGCCAAAGAAGAGCAGGCCTAGAATCTCGCCAACAAGGAGGACGGCTACCAAGCTATAATCTAGCTCGAAGTCACTAGCCAGGCCGGATGCAGTAAGCGAGATTGCGCCACCGCCCAGAATGAGGAGGGTGGCCAAGAAACCGACGATGGTATTGCCCAAAATCTTGCCGGCTAGGAAGTCCACCGGGCGCACGGAAGATAAGATAATTTCCACCACGCGGGAGGACTTTTCCTCCGTGACGCGGCCGCCAATCAGGCCAGCGAAGGTCATGATGGAAAAGACCACTGCCATTGCGCCAATGAGGACCGTGGCTACGCCGGCCATCTTTTGTTCAGTGCCGTCCTCTTCTTCTAGATTCACCTGATTTACCGTGGTCGGGGGAGTAGCCTCCTCCAGTTCTTGTGGGTCAATATTGAGCTTCTCCAGCGCCGTTGCTTGTGCTTGAGAAGAAACGATTTGGTTGACGGTGGTAGTCACCGCGGCAGGCGTATCGCCCTTGCTCAAGAGATCCCAGCCGTCGTTCTCTGCCGGAACGAGGGCGGCATCGGCCTCGTCATCTTCCACCAATTGCTGGGCTTCTGCGCGGTCTTTCGCCGCGGTGGCATCGATGCCGGAGTCTTTGAAGGCAGTTGCTTCCATCCCCACGACGGCTACGGAATCAGGTTCGTCATCGCCACTGAAGAAGCTGATAGCAATCGGGGCGATAATGGCGCCGAGGATGAGGAGCAGCATAGTGCCCACTACCATCTTCGACTTCAGCGCGACTGCCATTTCACGCTTGGCTACAACTCCGATGGTCTTCATTGCGGAATACTGCATGGCTTAGGCTTCCTCATTCTGGTTGCTGGTGACAACGTCCTGGAAAAGCTCGGTCAGGTCTGGGATCTTGCGGCCGAAGGAATGGACCGGGCCTGCAGCCAATGCGGCTTGTAGGATTGTCTGGTCATCGACGCTGGGGTCTGCTTGGAGTACCACGGCGTCGGCAGTCTCTGCCACCAACTCGGTTTCTTCCGGATACCAGCCGCGTGCTGGGGTAGCGACCTCGAAGCGAGGAGGGCCTTGGCTGCGCAGCTTATCGACGCCCCCTTCAGCCACCATATGCCCCTTCGTCACAATGCCCACGCGGTCACATAAACGCTGCACCAAGTCCAATTGGTGCGAGGAGAAAATGACGGGAACGCCACGGTTGGCGCGCTCGCGCAGCATATCTGACATGACGTTGACTGCTACTGGGTCCAGACCGGAAAAGGGCTCGTCCAGAATCAGCATGTCTGGGTCGTGAATCAGGGAGGCCGCGAGCTGTACTCGCTGCTGGTTGCCCAGGGAGAGGTCATCGAGCTTATCGTCCATGCGCTCGCCCAAGCCCAGCTGCTCAAGGAGCTCAGCGCCGGCGCGCTTAGCGGCAGACTTATCCATGCCATGCAACGTGCCAAGAAAGACCAGCTGGCTGAGCAGCGGTTCTTTCCCGTAGAGGCCGCGCTCTTCTGGCATATAACCAATGCGGCGGCGGTTATCGTCATTAATCGGGGCGTCATCAAAGTAGACTTCGCCGGAGTCCTTAGACAGCACGCCAAGCGCGATGCGCATTGTGGTGGACTTTCCAGCGCCGTTGGATCCGACAAAGCCGAAGAGCTCGCCCTCGCCAACGCTAAAGGTCATATCCCGCAGGGCTTGCGTCTCCCCGAAGGACTTATTGAGGTGGTCAATGGTCAAGGTGGGCATGCTTAGTTCTCCGAGTTCTGATTGAAGGTTAATGCGTAGCCGACAGCGGGCAGGGTGGCAGAGATGAAGTAGCTAAAGAGCAGGTAGTAGCCGACTCCTAAAAGAAATTTGGTTCCAATGATTCCGGTAATTCCTCCTCCAAGGAACCAATTTCCCGTGAGGAGCGTGGCAAACCCGCCGACAAATAGCAGGGAAGTAGACAGCTTGAAGGCTTTGCGGCGCCATTGATCGAGGGTTTGCGCTTCATATTCATCGAGAGAGGACAGGGGCTTCGTATCCTTCGAGTCGATGGAAATTCGCAGAATGGTCCATGGAACGCAAGAGAGCACCATTGCTATAGACATAGCGAAGAGGGCCCAGTAGGAGGAAAAAGCCAGTCCGCAAATGAGGAAAATCGCGGATACGGCTACGCAGCCATACATTGACGCGATTAATCCACGGGTGGGGCCGGGGCGGCGGAACCGCTCGGCGCGGATCGTTGTTGAAACAGGGGCGTCGTTTGCTGTCATGTATCCAAGTGTTGCATAAACCCAACACTCTGGCAAGAGATTCTGCAGATTTTTTCTGGGGTTGACCCTGACGCAGCGTAAGGCGCGACAATAAAATCATGGACGACATCGATGAAGTTCTTTATACCGTTGGCGAGGTAGCAGCGCTCTTCCGTATTACGGTGCGCACGCTGCATCACTGGGAGGCGCAAGGTTTGCTGTCACCCACGTGGCGCAGCTGGTCCAACTACCGGCTATATACCGAGGAGGACTGTGCCCGGGTGCAGAAGATTCTCATCTACCGCGCCACCGGTATGAAATTGACCGATATTAAACAGCTGCTAGATGGCGCTGCCTCCGATATAGAACATTTGCAGAGGCAGAGGGAAAGCTTGCTTGCCCAGCGCGACAACCTCACTGAAATGCTGGCAGCGATTGACACCTTGATGGAGGATGCAATGAATAAACGAAAGCTCACTGTGGAAGAAATCGGACACATTGTCGGCGATGCCAACTTCGCCGCGCATCAACAAGAGGCTGAAGAGGCCTATGGATCGAGCGAGGACTGGGCAATGTATCAGCAACGCACTGCCGACTGGTCGAAGCAGAACTGGAGCGATGCCCAAGCGGCAGTTGCTGAGGTGGAGAAAGAGCTGGCCCAGGCTGTAGCCGGTGGAGTGGCAGCGGACTCGGAGGAGGCCCAGGGGCTCGTCGAAAAGCACCGCGCGGCACTCAGCGCCTTCTTTCCTGTAACGCCGGCAAAGCACTTCTTAATTTCCCGCGGCTACGTTGCCGATGAGCGCTTCCGTGCTCACTATGAGGCGCAGCAGGAAGGGTTGGCCCAGTGGTTGGCGGACGCGATTGAGCATGCGGCTAAGGCACAAGGGGTGGATACCGCCAATCCGGAGTGGAAATAGCTAGCGGGGCGGAAGATAAATAAACCGCTGGCCACCAGAAAAACCTGGTGGCCAGCGGTAACTGTGTCCCCGACAGGGATCGAACCTGCGACCTTCGGTACCGGAAACCGATGCTCTAATCCGCTGAGCTACGGAGACATCGCTGGGAAAATTCCCAACGATGTGATTTTAGCGCATGGGGTAGTGGGGGACTAAATCAGCCCGGGGGCGTCGGTGGCAGTGACTTCACCGGTGCGCAAGTAGTGCACGCCGATGTCATCGACAACCTTATTCCCAGAGGCAAAGTGCGCATGGCCAGGACCATGGACGGTGACCACGCGGGACTGCATCGGCTTGGAGAGGCTCGTGTGGTACTGGTACGGCGTTTGTGGGTCGCCCGTTGCCTGAATCTGGAGGGGCTTGGTGGCGAGCTTGGAGCCGTCGAGAGGCGCCTGTCCCGTGATTGGCGTACGGCCACCGCAGCCCGCGCCGGAACCGTACATGGAATTGATGAAGGTGAAGGGATCAACGCTGACGAAGTAGGCCCACAGGTAGCTCGGGTATAGCAGCGGATTGCCGGGCACGGTGTTTTCATTGCAGACAATGAGGTTTTGCATATTCATCGCTTGAGTGACGGACTCTTGATGTTTGCGCAGTGCCTCTGGGTCGGACTGCTCGTCATCCATAGGCTCGCTGCCATTTAAGTGCTTGGCAAAAGCGTCCCACTGCGCAGGGACCGGAACGAGGGTGCGCGTCATGGTTAGAAGCGGGGAGGAAACCTGCACGGCGTTGGGGTTTTGAATCTTCTGGCTGAGGAACTCCGCCTGCACGCGCAGTGGGCCGGTGGCCGACATAATGTCCGCGCCGGGCTGACCGGCAAATTCGAGGCCTGGAGGTAGGTCACCAATCTTGGCGTTTGGTGGCAAGACAGTAGGGCGTACACCTGCCTCACGAGCTACCTTTTGAGACCACTTTTCATAGACCTGCAGCGGGGTAGTGCCGAGGTGGTACTTCGCATCGTTTTTGGCAATGAAGCCGAAGAGATCGTGCAGTCCCTTTTCATAGCCGCGCTGTTGCGAAGCAAAGATGCCATTCCACGCCAGCTTGGGGCTCATTCCGGAATCCAATAAGACTTTGCCGGTATGCTCCGGATACTTGGTGGCGTAGGCGGAGCCGAGGTACGTGCCATAAGAGGTTCCGGCGATGTCAATCTTTTCCTCACCCAAGGCGCGACGCACCATTTCCCAATCCTGCAGGGTATTCGCGGTGGTCAGCGAGTTGGTGTAGCCCGGCGTGTGCTTTTCGCAGGCATCGCGGGTGAGCTTTCCCACCTGCAAGCTTTCCTGGAGGGGATCACTGGTGGCCGTGGCATCGCACTTGACTGGGGTGGAGCCTGGAAGACCGCGTGGCTGTACGCCGATAGTGTCCCATTCATCCCGCACGGCCTGTGGCCACGGAACGGCGCTATTGCCGGCCCATCCATAGGCATCGCCACTTGGGCCGCCAGGGTTGGTAAACAATGCGCCACGGCGGGCGCCTGGGTTGGCGGCGGGAACGCGCACGAAGCCGACGCTAATGGTGCCGGCCTTCGGGTTGTCATAGTAGGTAGGGACTTCGATGCGTCCGCATTCGGCCGAGTCGATGTCTACCTGCTCGGGGCAGTCTTCCCAGGAAATAGCGGGCTTGGTTTCCAGCGGCGCGGGTGCAGGTGCGGCCGTAGCAATCGGTGCAGTAACACCAATCGTGACCGCAGCAGCACCGAGCGTGGCCGCAAGCTTAGAAGAAAAAGAAAGCATAGGTTAGGTCTCCAGAATAAAAATTATTGGTAGACCTAGCCTATGCTTTTTTGATGCTCGTAGCATCATTTTCACAGTAGGTGGGTGCCCTCACCGGCCGAGGCGAGGGCTATGCACCTACTTGACGATGAGGACGATGAGATCACGCGGGCCGTGTACGCCCTCGACACGAGTGAGCTCGATATCAGAGGTGGCGGAAGGGCCGGAAATCCAGGTTGCAGGCTTCTCTGGATCCATGCGGGAGATGACCTCGGGGATGCCGTAGACGATCTCATCCTGGTGGACGATGCACAGGTGGCGATCCGGAACCAGGGTGAGCGCGCGACGGCCGCAGCGCTCGTCAGACTCGAGCACGATGGTGCCGGTCTGGGCGGAGGTGACGTGAGACAAGGTGACAACGGCGTCGGTCTCATTGAGGGTGCGCGGATCGACAGTCTTATCGTCCGGCTTAGCATCGAAGCCCTCGAAGAGGCTAGCGTCCATGCCCTCGGCGTAGCGGATGTCGTTGCACTCGCGATCCTTAAGGATCTTGGCGATGGCCTGCTTCAGCTCGCCTTCCTCGGTGACGTGCACCTCGGCCTTGTAGTCCTCGAGTCGGTCAATGAGCATATCGCGCAGTTCGTCCGCGTTCAGGGTGCCTTCGCGCTGGTAGTCGCGCGGGGCATCAACGTGGTCGGGGAGACCAGCCTGCTTTTGGGCGGAGCGGATGCGGCTTAGGATTTCCTGCTTTGCGTTCACTTTTTGGACTCCTCACGGGCCTCGGCAAGAAGTTCCTTGCCTTCTTCGGATTCAAACCACTGGCGGAAGGATTTCTTTGGTGGAACCGCGGTATCGCGGCCCTCAGACCAACCGGACATAAACAGTGGCAGGGATTCGATGGTCTTGTTGGTGCCACCCAAAATGCGGCCCAAGGCGACCATGTGGGTTGCCTTGTTCCACAGCTTCGGGTTGCTCCACAGCAGCTGGATGGTCTTGAAGAGCTTCGGCTCGATTGGTGGGGTGGCGTGGGTGACCTTCTGGTGACGGTTTTCCAAAATGACGTCAGAAAGCGGAATCTTAACCGGGCAAACCTCGTCGCAGCGGCCACACAGCGAGCAAGCATAAGGCAGGCTGGCGGAAGGATCATTATGGTCCTTCATGCCGGTGAGCTGTGGCGTCAGGGAAATACCAATTGGGCCTGGGTAGACCGAGCCGTAGGCGTGGCCGCCAGCGCGCTCGTAGACTGGGCAAACATTCAAGCAGGCCGAGCAACGGATGCACTTGAGGGCCTGGTGGCCAATCGGGGAGGACAGGGCCGCGGTACGGCCGTTATCCAGCAGCACCAAGTGGAAGTTCTGCGGGCCATCGCCCTCAGTAACGCCGGACCACATGGAGGTGTATGGGTTCATACGCTCCGCGGTGGAAGAACGCGGCAGCAGCTGGAGGAAGATTTCCAGGTCCTGGAAGGTAGGAACCAGCTTTTCAATGCCCATCACGGTAATGAGGGTCTCCGGCAGGGTCAGGCACATGCGGCCATTGCCCTCGGATTCCACGATGTTGATGGTGCCGGTTTCTGCCACGCCGAAGTTGGCGCCAGAGATGGCAACCTTGGCCTTCATGAACTGCTCACGCAGGAACTGGCGGGATGCCTCGGCCAGTTCGGCCGGCTCCGCCTGCAGGGAATCATCGGTATTCGGCATCTTGTTGACGAAGATATCGCGAATCTCGGCGCGGTTGCGGTGGATAGCCGGAACCAGAATGTGGGATGGCTTATCCTCACCCAGCTGCACGATGAGCTCCGCGAGGTCGGTCTCGCGAGCGTTGATGCCCGCCGCCTCTAGGTGCTCGTTCATGCCGATTTCCTGCGTGGCCATGGACTTAACCTTGACCACATCGGTCTCGCCGGTGGCGCGAATCAGACCCTCGATGATCTGGTTAGCTTCCTTGGCATCGCGTGCCCAGTGGACAGTGCCACCGCGCGCCTTGACTGCCTCTTCGAACTGCTCGAGCAGCTCTGGCATGCGGGCGGCGACATCTTCCTTAATTGCGGAACCAGCGGCGCGCAGCTCCTGCCAATCATCCAGCTCTTCTACAGCGCCAGAGCGCTTCTCACGAATGGAGGTGGTGGCATGCTGCAGGTTGTGGCGCTGGGTGGCGTTGTTTAGGCCAACGTGTGCGAGGGGAACAAAGGCCTTGCTGCCGCGCAGGTTACCGTAGCCTTCCGGCGCACGCGGTGGGGTGGTATCGAGGAAAGAGGTCATTAGAGCATCGTCTCCTTGGAGTAGGCGGCGGAGGTAGGAGTCCATGGGTGCTCCTTGGTGGAAGCCAAGATTTCAGCCATGTGAACGGCGCGGACACCGGAACGCTGGCGGCTCAGGGCACCGCCGATGTTCATCAGGCAGGAGGAGTCACCGCCGGTGACGAATTCTGCTTCGGTCTCCTTAACGTGGCGGGTCTTATCGGTGACCATTGCGCGGGATACTTCCGCATTCTTGATTGCGAAGGTACCGCCGAAGCCACAGCATTCTTCCTTATTAGGAAGGGTGACCAGGTCGATGCCCTCTACTTCTTGGAGCAGCTGCAGCGGGCGGTCGCCCAGCTTTAGGAAGCGCAAGCCGTGGCAGGAGGGGTGGTAGGTCACGCGGTGCGGGAAGAATGCGCCCACATTGGTCACGCCGGCGACGTCGACCAAGAATTCGGGTAGATCCAGGGTCTTTTGGGTGGTCTTGCGGGCGCCGTCGACGTCGGCGGAGTTGCCGAAACGGTCGGCGATGCGCTCGTGCTGCTCACGAACGGCACCCACGCAGGAACCGGAGGCTGCAACTACGTAGTCAATAGAGGGATCTGCGAAGGCATCCGCATAAGAGCGGATCATGCCCAACGTTTCCTTTTGGTAGCCGGTATTGATGTGCATCTGGCCGCAGCAGGTCTGCTCTTCCGGGAAGACCACTTCGTGGCCCAAGCGGGAGAGAACCAGTGCCGTTGCCTTTTGTACGTCCGGGAAAAGGGCGTCACCAATGCAAGTGGAAAATAGCGCAATGCGCATACGGTGCTCCTCGTTGATTTTTGACATGGGGTAGCCACAACCTTACTCCCTTTAAGCAGTACGTGCGTAATGCGTCTCCTCGTTGACCAGCGATTATTTTGCAATATTAGTGTTGCAGAAAGTGTTTATCAGCCGTTTGTGCAGTAAAGGGGAGTTTTAGGTCCCGGCCCTTTTCACACTTGACTTTTCAGTCCACTAGAATCGTGCGACATGACACCAGCTGATTTGGCCACACTGATTAAAGAAACTGCCACCAAGGTCATGGAAAGCCATGAGCTTGATCCCTCCGTCTTGCCGGAAACGGTAACCGTAGAGCGCCCTCGCAATCCTGAGCACGGCGATTATGCCACCAACGTGGCACTGCAGGTGGCCAAAAAGGCCGGAGCTAACCCGCGCGAGTTGGGTGGCTGGCTAGCAGAGTCCCTAGCGGAAAATGACGCCATTGCGGAGGCCGACATCGCCGGGCCTGGTTTCATTAATATTCGTCTCGGTGCCGATGCCCAAGGGGAGATCGTCGCGCAGATTCTCCGCGCCGGCAAGGAGTATGGCTCTAATGATTCCTTTGCAGGCAAGAAGGTCAATCTAGAATTCGTCTCCGCTAATCCCACCGGTCCGATCCACCTCGGTGGTACTCGTTGGGCCGCAGTGGGAGATTCCTTGGGTCGCGTGCTGGAGGCATCCGGCGCGGAGGTTACCCGCGAGTATTACTTCAATGACCATGGCGGCCAGATTGACCGTTTCTCCCGCTCCCTCGTGGCGGCCGCGAAAGGCGAGCCAACTCCGGAGGATGGCTACGGCGGAGCCTATATCCAAGACATCGCTGCGGCCGTGGTGGAGAAGAACCCATCCGCCCTGGAGGGCAGCGATGAAGAAGTGCAGGAAGCCTTCCGCGCAGATGGCGTAGAAATGATGTTTGCGCAGATTAAGCAATCTCTGCATGAGTTTGGCGTGGACTTTGATGTCTACTTCCACGAGAACTCCCTCTTTGAGTCCGGTGCGGTCGACGCTGCGCTGGACAAGCTCAAGGCGGAAGGCAATATGTATGAGGCCGAGAATGCGTGGTGGCTCAAATCCACCGACTACGGTGATTCCAAGGACCGCGTGGTGATTAAGTCTGATGGCAATGCGGCCTATATCGCAGGCGATATCGCATACGTGGCTGATAAGTTCGACCGCGGCCATGATTTGAATATCTACATGCTGGGTGCGGACCACCACGGCTATGTGCCGCGCTTGAAGGCGGCAGCTGCCGCCTTGGGCTACGATGCTGATGCTGTTGAGGTACTAATTGGCCAGCTAGTCAACCTTTTGCGCGATGGCAAGCCGGTGCGCATGTCCAAGCGTGCGGGCACAGTTATCACCATGGAGGATCTCGTGGCCGCCATCGGCGTGGACGCCTCCCGTTATTCCCTGGTGCGTTCCTCTGTGGACCAGAGCATCGATATTGACCTCGGCCTGTGGGAATCCCAGTCCTCCGATAACCCCGTCTACTACGTGCAGTACGGCCACGCCCGCCTGTGCTCTATCGGCCGCAAGGCAGCCGAGCTGGGTGTCGATGCCGAGGGTGCGGACCTTTCCCTGCTTACGCACGAGCGCGAGGGAGATCTCATCCGTACGCTGGGTGAATTCCCGGCCGTAGTGGAAGAGGCAGCGCAGTTGCGTGAACCGCACCGCATTGCCCGCTACGCCGAGGACCTCGCTGCGGTATTCCACCGTTTCTATGACTCTTGCCAGGTCCTGCCCAAGGCCGGCGAGGAGAAGGCTCCTATCCATGGCGCCCGCCTGGCATTGGCGCAGGCAGCCCGCGTGGTCCTGGCTAATGCCTTGACCATGGTGGGCGTCAGCACCCCGGAGAAGATGTAAATGGCGGATTTTAATGAGTTGCCCGCCCATGTCTGGCCGCGTAATGCGCAGCGCGAGGAAGACGGTGTAGTTACCATCGCCGGCGTTCCGTTGCCGGACTTGGCGGAGGAATTCCACACCCCGCTCTACGTTTTCGATGAAGATGACTTCCGGTCCCGCTGCCAAGACATGGCCCGCGCCTTCGGTGGCCCGGAGCATGTGCACTATGCCTCCAAGGCATTCATTTCCAAAAAGATCGTGAATTGGGTCAATGAGGAAGGCCTGTGCTTGGACGCGGCCTCCCTCAACGAGCTCAAGATTGCATTGGCGGCAGAATTCCCGGCCGAGCGCATTACCACGCATGGCAATAATAAGGACGAAGAGTACCTGCGGCTGTGTGTAGATGCCGGCGTGGGCCACGTCGTCATCGATAATGAGCACGAGCTCGAAGAGCTCAATCGCATCGCTGGGGAAGCGGGCAAGGTGCAACCGGTCATGATCCGCGTCAAGCCGGGCGTGGATGCGCATACGCATGAATTCATCGCGACAGCGCATGAGGATCAAAAGTTCGGCATTTCGCTAGCCACCGGTGCGGCCTTCGCCGCGGCCAAGCGCTGCTTGGAGGCAGAGAATCTGCACTTGAGCGGCCTGCACTGCCATGTGGGCTCCCAGGTCTTTAATGCGGAGGGCTTCAAACTTGCTGCCGAGCGCGTCATGGGCCTGTACCGTCAGATCTACACCGAGCTGGGCGTGACTTTGGAAGAGCTGGATTTGGGCGGTGGCTTCGGCATTCCCTATATGCCCTATGAGGAGGCACTGGATATCGAGCGCGTGGCCAGCGATATGCTCGGTGCGGTCAAGCACACCGCAGAGGAGTTGAGCATCGAGGCGCCCTTCCTCCTAGTCGAGCCTGGCCGTTCCTTGGTCGCCGGCTCTGCGGTGACCGTCTACCGAGTGGGTACCGTCAAGGATGTAGAAACCGGCAAATCCGATCTGCCGCTGCGGCGCTATATCTCCGTCGATGGCGGAATGTCGGACAATATTCGCCCAGCGCTCTACGGTTCGGCGTACGACGTGCGCGTGGTCAACCGCTTTAGCGATGGGGAAGAGGTGCCCTCGCGCGTGGTGGGTTTCCACTGCGAATCCGGAGATATCCTCCTTGAGGATGGCGAGCTACCCAATGATATCCAGCCGGGAGACTTGATTGCCTTTGCGGCTACCGGCGGCTACCAGTACATGATGTCTTCGCGCTATAACGGTGCGGTGCGTCCTGCGGTCGTCGCTACGCGTGTCGGCCAGACCAAGCCGATGCTGCGCCGCGAGACCATCGAGGATCTTCTTTCTCTCGAAGTAGACTAGTTCGCCACCAGCCCCCGCCACAAGGTCTAATTTAATTCAGGCCTTGTGACGGGGACTTTTCTATCTATGGGTCTATTTAGGGCGAAAGTAGACAGCTTGTTCTGTATAGTGTCCTGTATCCGCACTGAGCGGGAACGACACGTTAACCCCAACTTCAATATGGAGACGGACTATGGCTGCACCGACTAGTGAGCTTCAGGCACAAAAGCATTCCGGCAAAGGCGAAGGCGAGACCGTTGGTATCGCGCTACTGGGCTTTGGCACCGTTGGTGCTGAGGTCTTCCGCCTGCTGGGAGAAAATGCTGATGCCTTTGCTCACCGCATTGGCGGCCCAGCCGAGATTCGCGGCATCGCCATCCACAATAAGAATAAGCTGCGCCCAGGGGTACCTCAGGAGCTATTGACAGATGATGCCAAGGCACTTGTTGCGCGCGAGGATATCGACCTTGTAGTTGAGGTTATCGGCGGCATTGATTTTCCGCGCGAGCTGGTCCTCGCCGCGCTCAATTCCGGCAAGTCCGTGGTTACCGCTAATAAGGCGCTGGTGGCCGCGCATGCGGATGAGTTGGCAGAAGCCGCTGACCGTGCCGGCGTGGACCTTTACTTTGAGGCCGCCGTGGCCGCCGCTATCCCGGTGGTGGGCATGTTGCGCCGCTCCTTGGCCGGCGATCAGGTAGAGCGCATCTCCGGCATCGTCAACGGCACCACAAACTTCATCTTGGATGCCATGGAGTCCACGGGTGCCTCTTATGATGAGGCACTGGCCGAGGCCACCCGCCTGGGCTACGCCGAGGCTGATCCCACCGCGGATGTTGAGGGCCACGACGCCGCCTCCAAGGCCGCTATTATGGCATCTTTGGGCTTTCACACCCGCGTGAAGTTTGAAGATGTGCACTGCGAGGGAATTACCAAGGTCACGGCCGCGGATATCGCGGCGGCTAATGACGCTGGTTATTCCATCAAGCTGCTGGCCATCTGCGAGCGCCTCCAGCGAGAGGACGGCTCCGAAGCTGTCAACGCCCGCGTACACCCCACTTTGGTGCCCAAGGAGCACCCGCTGGCTTCTGTCAGCGAGTCCTATAACGCCATCTTCGTCGAGGCCGAGGCCGCAGGTTCCCTGATGTTCTACGGCAATGGCGCAGGTGGCAATCCTACGGCTTCTGCCGTGCTGGGCGACGTCGTCGGTGCAGCCCGCAATATCGTCCACGGCGGCCGCGCACCGGGTGAAAATACCTACGCCAATCTTCCTATCGCTGACTTTGGTGAGGTGGAAACCCGCTATCACATCGATATGGAGGTCCAAGACCGCACCGGTGTGCTCGCGGCCATCTCTGCGGCCTTTGCCAATAATGGCGTATCCCTGCGCACGGTACGCCAAGAGGACGGCGAAGATACTGCTCGCCTCATCGTGGTCACCCATGCTGCCAAGGAAGCCACCCTGGACAAGATCGTGGCTGACTTGGATGAGCTAGATGAGGTCAAGGCCGTCCATTCCGTAATCCGCCTCGGCAGCTAGCCCGACGCAATAGACTAAATAGCTATGAGTATCGAAGTTGAAGTCGGCACCAAAGCAATCGTGACCGTTCCCGCTTCTACGGCGAATCTTGGCCCCGGTTACGACACCTTGGGCATGGCGCTAAGCCTTTATGACACCGTCGAGGTAGAGGTCACCACCTCTGGGCTGGAGGTAGAGATTTTTGGTGAGGGCGCAGAAGACCTGCCGCGCGATGGCTCCCACCTAGTGGTTAAGGCGATTCGCTCCGCGCTTTCGGCGGCCGATGCGACCGTGCCTGGACTGCGGGTGGTTTCGCATAATAATATTCCGCAGTCACGTGGCTTAGGCTCTTCCGCCTCCGCCGCTGTGGCGGGCGTGGCCGCTGGCAATGCGCTGGCGGGAAGCCCCCTCACCCAAGAGCAGGTGGTGCAGCTTTCTTCCGCTTTTGAGGGCCACCCCGATAATGCGGCCGCCTCCGTGCTGGGGGATGCCGTGGTGTCGTGGACCAATGTCCCCGTCGATGGCCACTCCTTGCCGGACTATCGCGCTGCTTCCATCAAGGTGCATAAAGATATTCGTGCCACTGCTTTAGTGCCGGATTTCCATGCTTCTACCCAGGCGGTGCGTCGCGTCTTGCCGTCGCACGTGACGCATTCGGATGCGGCGTTTAACGTCTCGCGTACCGCGGTGCAAGTGGCTGCATTGCAAAACTATCCGGACCTTTTGTGGGAAGGCACCCGCGATCGCCTGCACCAGCCGTACCGAGCGGATGTGCTTCCTGTGACCGCGGAGTGGGTCAACCGTCTGCGCAACCGAGGATACGCAGCTTACCTCTCCGGCGCCGGCCCGACCGTAATGGTGCTGCACACCGAGGACATCGATGAGAGCATTCTTGCCGACGCCCGCGAGCAAAACCTCCGCGTCCTCGACCTCGCCATCGCCGGCCCTGTCAGCGTGGAGCTTACGCAGGCTTAATTTCCAGCCTGCATACGTTGTGAGGCTGGCGCGGAACCAGGTTAATGGTGGTGCCTTCATCGGTAGTTTCTTGCAGGAAGCCAGCGTGTACTGCGCAGAGGAATGGTGAAGGCTTAAGCCCTGAAGACACAAACGGGCAGGCACGGAGCTCAATGTCGGTAGAGTCCGGCTGCATGGCGGGGTCAAAGCCCATATCGCGCAGCGTGGAAAAGAGCGTATCGAGTGCGCGATCGGAGCCCTCCGCGCCTGCGGCGCGTGCCCAGCGGCGCCCGATCTCGATGGCCTTGGCTGACGCGGCGTCGTCAAGCTCTTCCTTGCCCGCCAGCATGGTGGTCAGCACTTCTACCAGGGTGATGTATTCCTCTGCCACCGTCTTATTATCGGGGACGCGGACTTGGAAAATTAGGGAAGGGCGTCCCCGGCCCTTACTTGGGGCGGATAGCACGTTTACAGCTCCGGCGTTGACCAGCTCATCGATGTGGCCGCGGGCGGTGTTGACGTGCATGCCAAGCTCCTCGGCCACGGTGCCAGCTTTGGCGCCATTGGGGTGGCGTTGTAAGGCTGCGAGTACCTCGCGTTGCTTTGGCGAGAGGTTGAGGGCCTCGGGGAAGAGTTCGGTGGTGGGCCGGGGTAGTGAGTCAGGCATGGTAGGAAATCCGCCTTGGGGTCTGCATAACAGAGATTTTATTTGGGGTGGACAAAAACGTTTGCTGTAGATATTGCCAAGGATACGGTGCTACCCACCGCAAAACCTAAAGCAGACTCGCGGTCTACCGGTACGGTGGCCTCGTAACCGTCCAGGTCCACGCGCAGCTGAGCGGCTGCGAGGCTGGTGGCGTCGACCGCTAGGACTCGCACAGCCCACTGGTTGCAGGCTTCCGGCACGGCGCCGATGGTGGCCGCATGCGGATCGAATGTCACCGCCACCTCCTGCCCGGGCTGAACAGGCGCGTGTTCCGTCGTTGCCAAAATAGTAATCTCCCCGCAGGCGACCTCAACGGTTGCCGCGCCTATGGCGGTCACCGTTCCTTCAAGGCGGTTAAGCCCCGCGAGTGCCGCAGCGAAGCCAGTCGGCGGGGCATCAAGCAGCCTTGCGGTAGCGCCGTGCGCTCGCACCTGTCCGGCTTCCATGACCAGCATGTCCTGCGCCAGGTTCGCAATGTCGAGCGCGTTATGGGTAACGAGCAGGGTAGTCCGATCCTCGCGTGCCGCGTGCAGAAAGTGGCGCCACCTCTCAGCCGATTTCACGTCGACTGCGGCAAGTGGCTCGTCCAATATGAGAACGGCTGGTCGTGCGGCTAGCGCGCGCACCAAGGCCACGTGGGCGGCTTGGCCGCCGGAAAGGGCGGTTACTGGGACGTCGGCAAGCTCGTGCAATCCTGCTGCCGCGAGAAGCTCCTGCGCACGGGCCCTATCGCGGGTAACCATGGCGACCGCTTGCTGGGCCGTCGAGCGCGGCGGCAAGCCCGGCCGCTGGGTAAGTAAGACGATGCCGGTTGTGTCTGGAGAAACCTCACCGCCGCTCAGGCGTCCAGCAATGCGTCCCATAAAAGTGGTCTTGCCGGAGCCGTTCGGCCCGACCACGGCCGTAATGGCTCGTGGAGACAAAGCCGTGCGCACGCCATCGACCGTAACGGATACCACCTGCGCATTCGTGGGCTGGGTGAGCTCGCGGAGCTTGTCCACGTCCAGTGAATGCAGCTGCTTTGCCTGTGGCTGGTAGCGCCGCCTTCGCAGGGCCGGCAAGCCCGCAAGCGCCAGGCAGACCAAAGCCAGCCCGATAAGCATGGCGGAGAGCACGTAGGCGCCGTCCGCGTCGACCTCGCTCTCTAAATAGATACCCAGCGGCATCGTGCGGGTAACCCCGGGCTGAGAGCCGGCAAAGGTCAGTGTCGTGCCAAATTCGCCCAATGAGCGCGCGAAGGCCAGCGCCGCGCCGGTAGCTACAGCCGGCGCGATCGAAGGAAGGGTGATCTTGCCGAGTATCTCCCAACGCCCCAGGCCCACGCCCCGCGCAGAAGCGAGGATTTCCTGGTCTAGTTGGCGCAGTGCCGAATCGACCGCTACCACCACAAAGGGCAGTGCCACGAAGGTTTGCGCCACCACGACTCCGGGGAAGGCGAAAGCGAGGTGGATCCCCAGGGAGTCGAGAAGCGGGGCGAGGTAGCCCTTGCGCCCTAAGGCTGCGGTAAGGGCCAAACCGCCGACCACCGGTGGCATAGCCAGAGGAAGGTAGACCAAAAGACGGATAATGGTGCTGCCGCGGCCGAGCTGCTGGACCCATAATGCCAGGCCCAAGCCCAATACGAGTGCGAGCAGCATGGATTGGAAGGCCGCCGCCACGGAGATGAGCAGCATGTCTCGAATCTCTTCGCGGCCAAGGTATTCGCCGATGCGTGCCCACGGCACCCGCAGCCCGAGAGCTACCACGGGAACGATGATGGTAGCTACCGCAATGAGACCAATGAGGCCGATAAGCAGCGGGGCCTTGGGGCGGACAGGCTGAGGGGCGGACATAGACTACTCCGCTGGGCTGAAGCCAAGGTCGCGCCAGGTGGAATCGAAGTCACTGCCCAGTACCTCGAGCACCGCGCGTGCCTGGTCGGGATGAGAGGCGTCCGTGGCAACGGCACCCAAAATCTGGTTGGAGAATTTCTCCGCCCCAGGAATATCAATCACCTCAACATCATTGCCGGCCGCGGCGGCATCTGTGGAGTAGACCCATCCAGCATCGGCTTCGCCCGAGGCCACCTTTCCCAAAACGTCTGCCACCTGGCGCTCCTGGGAGGAAGGGTGTGCGTCCAGATGCTGGTCATCGATGATTTGGGAGGAAATATCGCCGCAGGGTACTTGCGGATCGCAGAGTACGAAGTGATGGGAGTGGGAGAGATCGTGCACGGAATGGATTCCCGCCGGATTTCCCTTGGGAACCACCATGACCATGACATTGGTGGCGAGCACCTCAGGTGTGGTGACTGTGCCATCCTGGACCGCCTTATCCATGGTCTTCTTAGAAGCTGTGAGGAGAAGATCGGCCGGGGCACCCTCGCGCAGCTTGCTCACCAGATCGGACGAGCCGCCATTTTCAAAGCTTAGATTCACTGCTGGATCGAGCTGGCCCGCGCGCTGGGTAAGTTCCTCATTGATAACGCGGGTGGATGAGGCCGCCAGTACATTGAGCGTGGGATCCGCCGTATCCTGCGGCGAGGTTACTGACGTGTGCGGAGCGCAGGCTGAAACGGCGAATCCCAAGGCAACGAGGAGTGCGGCGATGCATCTTTTCATCTGCGGAGAGCTCCTTTTCGGCTTCTTCGGCGACGGGCTTGACCTACCTAGAATAGCCCTCCGCCGGACAAAGGTTTAGCTCACGCGAGTGAACTTGATATGGAAGTCGTTTTCTTCTTCCTGGAGGTAGTCGAGCTCGAACTTCTCCTCGCGGGACTCGACTTCTTTGAGCAGCGGAATGGGGTTGTGCGGGGCGATGAGGATCATAGACTCTCCCACGTTAAGGGTGCCCAATGCGCCATGGATGGCACCGTGGCGAACGGCGTGCGGAATTTCTGAGGCGTTGAGGGTGGGGATGGAATGCGGCCTATTGGCGTCGGAAATGGGCAGCTGCATGGCAAGTAGTCCTTTCTACTGGGGTGCTAGTTTCGCTCTGACCCCAATATTAGTACGATAAAACTCGTGCAAAATAATAGCGTGGCGCATCGCCTTATCTTTCTCGCCTGTGCAGGTTTATCCCTGCTGGTTGGGCTGGGTGCGGGCGCCTCCCTCCTGGGTTTGAACGCCACCCCGGGAGCATCCTTTGCCGCCGACCACGGGCCGCTTATGGTCTTCGGCTTCATAGGCGGGGCCATCGGCCTCGAACGCGTCGTCGCCGCGCGCACCACGTGGGCCTGGGTGGGGCCTGTATGCCACGTCGCTGGCGTGCTCAGCATTCTCGCCGGCCTACCGCGTGGGGTCGCAGCCATGTTCTTTGCCGCCGGCTTCCTTGTCCTTGGCTGCATCTATGCCACTATCTACCGCCGTCAGGCTAGCCTCGCGATCCTGGTGCAGGCAGTCGGCGTCATTGGGGGAGTAGTCGCCGCCGCCCTCTGGGCCATGGGGCCGGGGTTTGCTACAGCGATGCCGCTGTGCGCGCTTTATGCCGTGGCCACCATCATCGGCGAGCGCATGGAATTAGCGCGCATAACCATGGCCGGAACTCGCGCCGAAAATCATCTCACCCTCTTAGTATTGGGGCTGGCGGCAGCCAGCGTTATCTATGTGCTTTCCCCGGCGGTCGGCTATCGCGCTATGGGGCTGATGCTGATCGCCATCGCCGTGGCGACCGCGCGGGTGGATGTGGCCAAGAACTTGGTGCGCTCACAGGGATTGCCGCGCTATTCGGCGGCATGCATGCTGGCCGGCTACGCCTGGCTCGCGCTCGGCGGGTACTTGTGGCTGATCTATGGTGAGGCCACCGGCTTTGTCTATGATGCCTCGGTGCACACCATTTTCCTGGGCTTTGTCATGTCCATGGTTTTCGCGCACGCGCCCATCATCTTCACCTCTGTTATTCGCCGTCGTTTGCCATACCACAAGGTGTTATATGTACCGATGGGACTCTTGCACGGCGGCCTTGCGTTGCGGGTCCTTGCAGATTGTGCCGAGCACACCACGGCGCTTCAAAGCGGCGGGGTGGTTACCATTATTGCGGTAATAGTCTTTCTTGCCTGCGGCATTACCTTGACCAGCAAGGAGGCGCGACGTGCGCATTCATGACGTATCCCTGGCCGCGCGCGGCCGCTGGCATACCCTTAGCGCTGCCATTATCGCCGGGTGGATCCTTGTCGGCCTCGGCCTGCTCATCGCTAGCTCCTTGGGCGCTCCTGTGGTGTGGTGGGATATCATCCACCCCTTCACCATTGGTGCGCTGACGACGGCAATCATCGTCTTTTCCACCCACTTCACCGAGGCCTTGACTAGGACTGCGGGCGGGGACTATCGGGGCGTCGGCAGTCGCGTGGGCCTAGTGCAGCTCGGGCTTATTCTGCTGCTCATTGATAGGGCGGGGTATGACTGGGGCCCGCTTGCCGACGCCGCCTCTATCCTCATCATCGCCGCCCTCACCTGGCACCTGTGGTTCGTCGCGCGGCGCCTACGCGGCTCATTGTCTGGTTCCTTTGCGGTGACCGTGCCCTTTTATATAGCAGCAGCCGCGTTCATGATTGTCTCTGTGGTGCTCGTCATCCTCAGCGGCAATGGGGTAGGCGAGTACTCCCTCCTCATCGGCGCGCACTCGCGCGGTATGGTCTGGGGATTTGCCTGGCTGACCGTCATCGGCACGGTGGTCACGTTGCTCCCCACGTTGTCTGCCACCGCGATTTCTCCCACTGCTCGTGCGCGGTGTACTCGTGCGCTCATCGTGCACTGCGCGGGGCTGGGATGTGCGATGGCGCTATACGCGGTAGGCCTCACCCGAGCTGCAGGCGTGGCCCAGCTACTCGTGGTCCTCGCGGCGGTGCTCGTCATCCAGCCGGTGCTTGCCACCGTCATGGGGCGCTCGCCGCGGCTGACCACCGCCACCGTGGCTGTTATCGCCGGACTGCTGTGGATGTTGTCGCTGTGCGCTGGTGATGCCATCTCCGCGGCCGTCGGAGCTTACCCGCGCACCATCACCTTGGTTGTGCTTCCCGCCTTCCTCGGCGCTGGGCTCTTACAAATGGTGACCGGTGTCTTGCACCACCTGTTGCCCATCCTTACTGGAGCGCGCCCCAATACCGCGGACCGCACCGGTTACGCTCGTCTGCTGCTCATCAACCTGGGCGGACTACTTAGCTTGCTGGACGCTACTGCGGCCGGGCTTATCATGATGGGGATAGGGCTTGCGGCCAATATCTTCGCCGTCGGCCGCGCCCTCTACTTACAGAAAAGACTGGAGAACTAAATGCTGAGCGTTTCTTCCTCACAACCCGCGGATAAGCCCGCGCCTAAGGATTCCTCTTGGTCATCGTGGCTACTCATCGGTATCGCGTTAGCGGCAGTAATCGCACTCGCGGTGGTCAATTCCACCGGCAAGAGCTCTCAGTCCGCTACGCCTGTAGCCTCTGGTGAAACGCAGACTGTTGACGTGGGTGTGGACGGCATGGCCTTTACGCCCTCGTCCATCGATATCGACCCGGGAACCCACCTGGTGGTCAACTTCACTAACTCGGGTGACCAAGTCCATGACCTAAAGATTGGCGATGCCGAAACCGGCCGCGTCGATCCCGGCGAGACCGTCCAACTTGATGCCGGAGTCATCGACTCCTCCGCGGAAGGCTATTGCACCATCGCCGGCCACAAGATGCAGGGCATGACTTTTAAGGTCAACGTCGGAGATGGCGCCGCTGCAGGGCATGACCACACGGTGGCTTCTGCAAGCAACCCCCACGTGGACGTGCCTACCGCCGCCGAACTCGGCACCCAGCGCGAAGGCTTTTCCGCCTTTGACGCCACCTTGCAGCCTGCCGCCGAAACGAAGACGCACAAAGAGACCTGGACGATGACCGAGAAGGTCGTAGAGGTCGCCCCAGGAATCAAACAGATGCGCTGGCTTTTCAACGGCCAAGCCCCAGGCCCGACCCTGCGCGGAAAAGTGGGCGATAAATTCGAAATCACCATCAAAAACGAGGGCTCCATGGCCCACTCCATCGACTTCCACGCCGGCGAGGTCAACCCTGATGAGACCATGAAATCTATCCAACCGGGTGAGGAATTGACCTATAAATTCACCGCGCATCGCTCCGGCATCTGGATGTATCACTGCTCTACGATGCCCATGTCCCTCCACATCGCTAATGGCATGGCCGGCAACGTCATCATCGATCCGCCGAACCTGAAGCCCGTAGACGCGGAGTATAACTTCATGGCTACCGACGTCTTCCTCGGTGAGGAAAACACTGGTGCCGATGCCCAGCGCGTTGCCGATGGCCGCTTCGACCTCATGGCCTTTAACTATTATCCCGGCCAGTACGACGCAGAACCCATCAAGGCCAAGGTGGGCGATACCGTTCGCCTGTGGCTGACCAATCTAGGCCCCGACCAGCCGTTGAGCTTCCACGTTGTGGGCGAACAATTCGATACCGCCTACAAGGAAGGCGCCTACCTCATTAAGGATGAGGACTCCACCGGCTCGCAAGCGCTTGACCTGCTTCCAGCGCAAGGCGGATTCGTCGAAATGACCTTCAACGAGCCTGGTACTTATTCCTTTGTCAATCACATCATGACTAACGCCGAGAAGGGGCAGCACGGCAAGTTCATCGTTACGGAGTAGGCCAGCCTCGCTCGATACGCCCTTCGCGCTCACCGGGACGGTAATTTCGCGCTCCCCGCGGCTGCCAGTGAGCGCGAAGGGTGGTGGGAAGAAGACCCTAACCCTTGCCGCTCACCAGAGCAGTGCCGTGGCCTAGCTCAGCGGCTCTCAGTGAGCGCGAAGGGGCCGGGGCGCGGGGAAGCAGAGCTCTGGAAGCTCGCGCAATTCCGCGCATGTGTCGTAGTCGCGTTCGGCGCCGGTGCCAGGGACCTCGATAAAATTCGCCCCGCGGATGAGGCGGCGGGCGGAGACGTTTCGAGTTGTCGGAAGGGATTCAAGCTGCGTGCGAAGCGCGGGGGCGTGCCAGAGGGAACACAGCGGCTGGAGGTAGCCGTCGGCGGCACGAGTGAGGGCGGCATCGGCAGTCGAGGTGGCAAGGGCCGTGCGCAGCCGGGGAAGCAGCTGGGGCGAATCGGGGGCATCCACGGCGAAGAGGGCGAGCTCCGAGCAGTGGGATAATGCATGTGCGCCGGCCGCGATGCCAGCGACAGGCCCACCATAGAGCGGGGACTCGCACACCTGGGGTAGGCCGAGATAATGCGGGGAGACGGCCACGGCCGGTGTGCCGTAGGGAAGCTGGGCGAGCAGGCGGTCGATAAAGCGCGTGCCGTACGCAGAGAGGGAGGCCTTATCGGCGCCGCCCATGCGCCTGCCGTGGCCACCGGCGAGGATTATCGCGCCGAGCATTAGGCCTCCGGAAGGGTGCGGGACCAGTCCCCGGAGCGGCCGCCAGATTTAGCCACGATGCCGCAGCGGCGGATATAGGCAGAACGGTCCACGCCCTTGACCATGTCGATGATGGCAAGTGCTGAAACATTCACGGCCGTAAGCGCTTCCATCTCCACGCCGGTGCGGTCGGCGGTGCGGACGGTGGCGGAGATGGAGACGTGGTCGTCGGCAAGCGTGAGCTCCACAGCGCAGCCGTGCACGCCGATGGTATGCGCTAGTGGAAGCAGCTCGGGGACCTTTTTGGCGGCGGAAATGCCGGCGATGCGGGCTACGGCGAGGACATCGCCCTTGGGGACCGTGCCGTCGCGCAAAGCGGTCATGACCTCGGGAGAGCAGGCAACTTCGCCCTCGGCCGTGGCAGTGCGCACGGTGGGCTGCTTCTCGGTGACGTCGACCATGTAGGCAGCGCCGTCAGAGTTTAGGTGGGTAAATTTCATAGTTGCTCCTTTAATACAGATAAACGGTGGTCTCTTCGCCCACGGCGGGCGGTTCGGAGGAGATGAGACAAAAGCCATTGGTACCGGCGAGCGATACGACGCGATGGCTGCCGTGGGGCAGGTGCGAAGTAATGGCGGGCTCCGCCTGAAAGTCTACGGTCACGGGGACAATGGTCGGCCGGCCGCGGGAGGCAGGAAGAGGCGAGTCCACACGGGCGCGCAGGTTGACCCGCTCCCGTGGCGCAGGGTGCCCGGAAAGTGCGGCGATGAGGGGCCGAGCATAAAGCTGGAAATCCACGAAGGCAGCCACGGGGTTGCCGGGCAAGCATAGTACCGGGGTGCCTTTCCAGAGGGAGTAGCCCTGTGGGGCACCTGGGCGCTGATCGACGTGACCGAACCACGCGGAATCCGTGCGCCCCAGCACAGTGTGGACCACATCGAAGGCGCCGGCTGACACGCCACCGGAGGTGATGATGAGGTCGTGGGAGGAGGCAAGCTCATCCAGTGCAGAGGCGAGGTCCGCAGGGGCATCACTCACGTGGACGTGTGCGTCTGCGCCTGCAAGGGCAGCGAGCATGGGGCCGTTGGAATCCGGCAGCTGGCCGGCAGCGAGCTCTTTTGGGGAAGAGACGAGTTCTTCGCCAGAAGAAATGATCGCTATGCGTGGGCGGCGGTAGGCCGAGACGGAATAAACGCCGGCGGAGGTGAGAGCGGCGATTACGGCGGCGTCGACAAGCGTGCCGGCTGCGGCCACTGGCGCGCCGGGCTGGATATCCTCCCCGGCAGGGCGAATATGTGACTTGGTAGGAGCATCGGTGATGGTGACCTCGTCTGGAAGCGCTACTGGGCCGGCTGGGGTGGTGGTATTTTCCACGGGCACGACGAGCATTCCTGCGGTATCAGCTACCGGGGCGCCGGTCATGATGCGCACGGCGTGTCCCGCGGGGACCTCGATAGGGGCGGCGCCGGCTGGTACATCGCCGGCGACGGGGAGGGTCCACGGGCCGGGGGAGGAAAGATCCGCGGCGTGGACGAGGAAGCCATCCATCGCCGAGTTGGCGTGGGGTGGCACGGGAAAGCGCGCGGTGGCATCGGCGGCGAGGACGCGGCCGATGAGGGAGGCACCGACGGCGGCTGACTCGGCCGGCAGGGGGGATGCCAGGGTGAGGACGGCATCGAGGTGCGCGGAAATGCTGCGGGGCGTGGACATAAAAATAAGGTTAGCCGCCGATGGCGGACATCGGACGGTCCGGTTGGAGAAAGCCCTCGTCATCGATGCCGTGGCCAGGCTTTTTGCTCCACATTTCCCCAGCCCAGGCCTCCATGATCTCCTCATCGCTGGCCTCAGAGCGCAATAGATCCCGCAGCGGGGTTTCGGAATTGCCAAAGAGGCAGTTGCGCACGGCGCCGTCGGTAGTCAGCCGCGTACGATCGCAGTCGCCGCAAAAGGGGTGGGTGACCGAGGCAATGATGCCCAGTGTGCCGCGCGTTCCATCCGGAGCGGTGGCCTCCCACAGAGCGGCGGGGGCAGATCCCCGCGGTCCGCGGGCGGGCTGTAGCGAAAAGTGGGTGCGCAGACGGGCGAGGATGTCCGCGGCCGTTACCATGTCCTCGCGGCGCCATTGCTCGCGGGGCCCGAGAGGCATTTGTTCGATGAAGCGGAGCTGGGCACCGTGGTGGACGGCGTAGTCTGCCAGTGGGACGATGTCTTCTTCATTGACCCCGGGCATGACCACGGCGTTGATTTTGATGGGGTGTAGGCCCGCGGCATCCGCAGCGGCGATGGCCTGGAGCACGTGATCGAGGCGGTCGCGGCGGGTGAGCGCGGCATAGCGCTCGCGGTCGATGGTGTCGAGCGAGATATTGATGCGATCGAGTCCGGCTGCGGCGAGGGCGCCGGCGCGCTTTTCTAGGCCAAGCCCGTTGGTGGTTAGCGCGGTGGACGGGGATCTCCCCTGATCGGTGCGCAGCTCTTTAGTGGCGGCAATAATCTTTTCCAGCGACTTACGCAGCAAGGGTTCGCCGCCGGTGAAGCGTACTTGGCGGATGCCCAGCTTGCCGACGCCAATTCGAATCAATCGGATGGTTTCCTCATCGCTCAAGGTCTTTTCCGTAGGCATCCACTCTAAGCCTTCGGCCGGCATGCAATAGGTGCAGCGCAAATTGCAGCGATCCGTGAGGGAGACGCGCAGGTCGCGGGCTTGGCGACCATAGCGATCCAGCAGTGCGCGCGTGCCATCAGCAGCCGGGGCGGGTAGATCCGCTGGCGACTGCGCCCGGACCACGGTGGGCAGGGGCAGGGAAACTACGGGTCGCTGCGTGGAAGAGGTCATTGGTGCCAGTCTATGAGTGGGGACGAGGTACACCAAGCTGCAACGGTTACGGAAAGGATATTATTCCTAGTTTTCCCGGCTTAAATCGGTGGCTTCGGTGGCAGCGAGGCGCTGCGATTCGCCTGGACCCTTGAGCCGGATGATGTTGTACTCGCCTTCTGCCAGGTGGGTGCGCAAATCCTTCTTATCGAATTTGCCCACGGAAGTTTTATCGATGGACTTTACAAAGGTCCAGTACTCCGGCAGCATCCAACTCGGCAGCTCCTTGCGCATGCTGGCGCGCAGGCGCTCTGCGGTTTCAATGGTGGGAGAAGCACCTTCTGCCAAGACGGTAACGGCCAGTGGGCGCTCGACCCATTGCTTATCGGGGTAGCCGATGACGGCGGCTTCCACGACGAGTTCGTCGGACATGATGAGGTTTTCCAGCTGGACGGAATAGATCCACTCGCCGCCGGAGCGGATGACGTCTCGGGCGCGGTCCTCTACGGTAAGGAAGCCGTCCTTGGTGACCGAGCCGACATCGCCAGTGCGCAGCCAGCCATCCGCGGTGAATTTGCCCTCTGCAGCCTCGACCTGCTTGCCGCGAAATTCGGAGGCGATTTCGCCCGGCTCAGCGGTAGGCGAGTGGTAGTAGGAACCGGTGACCAGGTTGCCGCGTACCTGCAGTTCGCCCGCGTTGCGGTCGGTTCGGGCCACAACTTGGCCGTCATTGACCACGCGGTATTCCAGCGAGGCGGGGATGCGGCCCTGGGAGATGCGGTAGGCCCACCGCGTATCGCCCGAAGCACCCTGTGGAGGGCGGGCGACGCTGCCGACGGTGGAGGTTTCCACCATGCCCCACACGTGAACAACGTCGACACCGTAGCGTTCCTCCCACATCTTGATAAGCGTCGGGGGAACGGGGGAGCCGCCGGCATAGATTTCCGTGAGGGTCATACGCTCTGGCGGATGGTGCATGTAGTGGACAAAGAGCTGGATCCAGATGGTGGGAACGCCGTGGGCCACGCGCGGAGAAGTAGCGGCGATAGCCTTGGCAAGGGTGGGGGCGGATACGTCGGCGTCGGGAAGCACGAGCGGGGTGCCCGTCATGAAGCAGGTAAAGGGAACGCCCCAGCTCAGCACGTGGCAGATGGGAATGCAGCACAGGAAGGTCTCACCGTGGGTGATGCACAGCGAGTCCGAGGAGCGCAGCTGCATGGCCTCCAGATACAGCGAACGGTGCGAATACAGCACCCCCTTGGGGGCACCCGTGGTGCCCGTGGAATAACAGAGCGCCGCGGCCGTGCGCTCATCGAGCTCCGGCCAGTCATAAATGGTGGAGCGGCCGTCAATGAGTGCTTCATAGGAATACACTTCAATCCCACGGGGGAAGAGATGAGCAAACTGCTGCGCCGGCTGTGCGCCGGTAATGATGACGCTTTTCACGGAGTCGGTACCCACAAGCACCTTGCCCAGTTGTTGCGCCAGCCGGGGATCGCACACGATGGCAGATATTTCCGCGTGATTAATAATATGGCGAATCTGGTCATTCATCAGTTGCTTATTGAGCGGCGCAAAAATCGCGCCCTTGCAAGCAGTGCCAAACATGACCTCGAGGTGTTCGGCGCAGTTCCACATAAAACTTCCCACGCGCTCATCGCCGGTAATGCCCAAATCATCATGAATAGCGTGGGCGAAGGCGGCTGCGCGAGCGGCGATATCGCGGAAGGTAACTTCTTCGGCCGGATCAAATTCAGAGCCGGTGCCCTCACCGTGCCAGGTCGTCACCGTGGTGCTGCCGTGCACCGAGGCGCCGTATTCCAAAATGCGGGTCAGGGAGAGGGGGATATCCATCATTGTGGAAAGCATGCCTCTACTGTAGCGGTGTCATGGTGCGGGCGTTGCGGTCTATGCGTTATACTTGTTCGCGACTGGTAGGAAACCGGAATTTTTAGCTCCCCTTTCCTATGGATTCGGGCCCAGAGAAGTTTTGCCCGCAGTCGTTTCTTGATTTCTTCCGGTTCGTGCACCCGCTGTGCGAATTCTCCTTGAGAACATGGAAGAGGCCTCATACTTATTGCCCGGCAGGACGCGCATGCGCCTTGGCACGAGGGCGAGAAGTCCTAGAAAAATACACATTGGCTTCCAGTGCAACGCCGTGAGCCTAGGCTACGGCGGCTCCCGCATCATCGGACCTGGTCAAGCAACGAAAGGATATCCGTGAGCGAAACGGACAACACCGCAGCACAGGATCTTGCATCCCTGAAGCTGCCGGAATTGCGCAAAATGGCCGCAGAGCGCGGCCTACGTGGTGTCTCTGCCCTGCGCAAGGGGGATCTCATCACCGCCATCAAGACTGGTAAAGTTCCGCCAAAGGCCAAGGCCAAGGTGGAAAGAGCCGCTCGGGTAGAAAAGGCGGAAAAGGCAGAGAAATCTGATAAACCAGAAAAGCCACGCGCGCAGGCGCAGGACGATGCGCCGCAGAAGGCGGAAAAGCAGGAAGAATCCGGCGAGAAGCAGGATAACCGCCAGCAGGGCTCTGGCGAGGAACAGCGCTATGAGTCGCGTTCCCAGGCTCGCCGCGCTCGCCGCAATCGCGCCCGCCGGCAAGAGCGCCAAGAGCGGCAGGAGCGTCAAGAGCGCGAGGAACGCAGCCACAACGAGGAGCAGGGTGGCAATAAAGACAACCGCGAGAATAACTCCCAGGATGGCTCCGGTAATCAGGGCGATAAGAATGACCGCGGCGATAATAAGCAGCGCGGCAATCGCCACGATGACAACAATAATCACGAGCGCGGCAACCGTCGTGGGCGCCGCAATCGCCGCAACCGCCGTGGCCGCGGAAACAATAATGACAATAACGGCGGCAACGATTTGCAGGTCCGCGAGGGCGATGAGCTGCAGGCCGTCGGTGGCATTTTGGACGTGGTAGACAATAACGTCGCCTTCCTGCGCACCACCGGTTACCGCGCCGCGGCTTCCGACGTCTTTGTCAACAACGGCATTGTCCGCCGCCTGGGCCTGCGCTCCGGTGATGCCATCACCGGTCAGGTTAAGGTCTCCGGCCCGACGCATACGCACGGCAATGGCCGCAACCGCCGCAAGTACAACCAGCTGGTACAGGTCGATACCGTCAACGGCATCGATCCGGAAGGCGCAAAGCAGCGCCCGCACTTTAATAAGCTGACCCCGCTGTATCCGAATAAGCGCCTGCGTTTGGAAACGGACCCGAAGATCCTCACCACCCGCGTGATCGACCTCATTATGCCCATTGGTAAGGGTCAGCGCGCGCTTATCGTCTCCCCGCCAAAGGCCGGTAAGACGACGATTTTGCAGAATATCGCCAATGCGATTTCTACCAATAACCCGGAGTGCTACCTCATGGTCGTCCTCGTAGACGAACGCCCTGAGGAAGTTACGGATATGCAGCGTTCTGTCAACGGTGAGGTTATTGCTTCCACCTTTGATCGCCCGCCATCAGAGCACACCTCCGTAGCCGAGCTGGCTATCGAGCGTGCCAAGCGTCTGGTGGAGCAGGGCAAGGACGTCGTTGTTTTGCTCGACTCCATTACCCGCCTGGGCCGCGCCTACAATAATTCCTCCCCGGCTTCCGGCCGCATCCTCTCCGGTGGTGTGGACTCCAACGCGCTCTACCCGCCAAAGCGTTTCTTGGGTGCTGCCCGCAATATCGAAGAGGGCGGTTCGCTGACGATCATCGCCACCGCCATGGTGGAGACCGGTTCTACCGGCGATACCGTCATCTTCGAGGAGTTTAAGGGCACCGGCAATGCCGAGCTGAAGCTGGACCGTGGCATTTCCGAGCGTCGCGTCTTCCCGGCCGTGGACGTCAACCCGTCCGGCACCCGCAAGGACGAACTGCTGCTCGTACCAGAGGAGGCGCGCATCATGACCAAGCTGCGTCGCATCCTTTCTGCCCTGGATTCCCACCAGGCCATTGACCTGCTCATTAAGCAGCTAAAGAAGACCCGCTCCAATGGCGAGTTCTTGATGCAGGTGGCCTCCTCGGCCCCGATGGCTGCGGATAAGGATGAAGAAGATTATGTCTAATCAGGTTTCCCTCGTTGATGACATTGTGTCCGAATACCAGGGCATTGAGATGCAGATGGGCGATCCGGAGGTGGCCGGCGACCAGAAGCAATTCCGCAAGCTCTCCAAGCGCTATGCGGAACTGCGCCCCATCATCATGGTTAATAATGAGCTAACCCAGGCCCGCGAGGATCTCGCGGACGCCAAGGAGATGGCCTACGAGGACCATGACTTCCAAGAAGAAGCGGACCGCCTCGAAAAATCCGTGGAGAGCTTGGAAGAAAAGCTCGCTGATCTGCTCGCACCGCGCGATGAGCAGGACTCCGAGGACATCATTATGGAGATCAAGGCCGGCGCGGGAGGCGAGGAGGCGGCCCTCTTCGCCGGTGATTTGGCCCGGATGTACGAGCGCTACGCGGATAAGACCGGCTTTAACTGGGAGGTCCTGGGCCTCAATGAGTCGGATTTGGGAGGCGTGAAGGATATGACCATTTCCTTCCGCTCCAAGTCTCCCTCGCGCGATGGCGCCTGGTCCGTCTTCAAGTTCGAGGGCGGCGTGCACCGTGTGCAACGTGTCCCGGTCACCGAGTCCCAGGGCCGTATTCAGACCTCTGCCGCGGGTGTGCTGGTGTACCCAGAGCCAGAAGAGGTGGAGTCCGTCAATATTGATGACAAGGATATTCGCGTCGACGTCTACCGTTCTTCTGGTAAGGGCGGCCAGGGCGTGAATACCACCGACTCCGCGGTGCGCATTACCCACCTGCCAACTGGGCTTATCGTTACCTGTCAGAAGGAACGTTCCCAGATTCAGAACAAGGCGCGTGCACTGCAGGTCTTGCAGGCCCGCTTGGACCAGATGGAGCGTGAAGCTCGCGAGGCTGAGGCCGGCGAGCAGCGCGCCTCCCAGGTACGCACCATGGACCGTTCCGAGCGCATCCGCACCTATAACTGGCCGGAGAACCGCATCACGGATCACCGCATTGGCTACAAGGCCAATAACCTGGACTCTGTTTTGAACGGCGATATGCATGACCTTATTAAGGCTTTGCAGGACCAGGAGCGCGCCGAGCGTCTCGAGGCCGAGGGCTAAACGGGCGTGGATAACACGTATGGACAGGCGCTGCGCCATGGGGTGCAGCGCCTTCGTGCTGCCGGGGTACCAAGCCCCGAATGGGATGCGCGCATCATTGCCGCGCACCTTATTCATTGCGGCCACATGGATATCCCGCTGGACCAAGCTCCTATGCCCGGTTTCGATATGGCCTATGATGCGCTGCTACGTCGCCGCGAGTCCCGCGAGCCCCTACAGTACGTGCTAGGCAGCGCTTGGTTCGGTCCGCTGGAGCTCAAAGTGGGCCCTGGCGTATTTATCCCGCGGCCGGAAACCGAGGTGATGGCGGACTGGGCGGTGCGCAATGCGGACGGCCCGCGGCTGGTGGACTTGTGCACTGGCACAGGGGCGTTGGCACTATATCTGCACCACTACTTACCTGAGGCGCAGGTGCGGGCAGTTGAGCTTGCCGACGCCGCCTTGGCCTACACCACTGCCAATACCCGCGGCAGCGGGGTAAAGGTCATTCAGGCCGATGCTACGGATGCCACTACCTTGGCGGAGTGGAACGGGACCGTGGACCTTATCGTGACCAACCCGCCGTATGTACCGGAGACGCCGGACCTCGATCCGGAGGTCTACCATGATCCACACGACGCGGTCTTTGCTGGTGCGGATGGGATGGGCGTCATCACCGGCCTCATCCCGACGTTCGCCCGCCTTTTGCGCCCGGGCGGCAAGGTGGCCATCGAGCACGATGACTCCACGAGCGAAGCCGTACAAGCCGCAATGGCCCGCCACGGCGGCTTTGAAAGAATTTCGGCGCTGCAGGACATGACGGGAACGCCCCGCTTTGTCACTGCGGTGCGCGCGGTAGACTAAGACACCACCGAGGGCAAGAAGAGGAAAGACTATGCAAGGAAAGATTTTTAACTGTGCCGATGAGGCCGAGCGCGAAGAGGGCCTGAACATTGCGGTCAAGGCTGCACAATCCGGTCGCCTTGTGGTCATGCCCACCGATACGCTGTATGGCCTTGGCTGCGATGCCTTTGATAATGATGCCGTAGCCAATCTCTTGGCTACCAAGCAGCGCGGTCCGGATATGCCGGTACCGGTTTTGGTTGGTTCCTGGGATACCGTTCGCGGTCTCGTGGCTTCCTATACCGATACTGCGCGTGATTTGGTTGAGGCCTTTTGGCCGGGTGGCCTGTCTATCGTTGTTCCTCAGGCGCCATCCTTGCCGTGGAACCTCGGTGATACCCGCGGCACGGTAATGCTGCGCATGCCGCTGCATCCCATTGCGATTGAGCTTTTGCGCGAGGTTGGTCCAATGGCTGTGTCTTCCGCCAATATTTCTGGCCACCAGCCACCAACCACCGCGCTTATGGCTAAGCAACAGCTGGGTAAAGCCGTGACGGTTTACTTAGATGGGGGAGAGACGGCCGTCGGTAAGCCTTCCACCATCATTGATCTCTCCGGTGAGCGCCCGTATCTGCTCCGTGAAGGCGCGCTCTCGGCCGAGGAAATCGGCAAGGTCATCGGCCTCGATGCCCAAACCCTGCGCACCCGCCCCCAAGCCTAAGGAGGTATTCGCGTGAGCGGCAGTGGTGTCCCGCTGCGCGAGTTGGCCCTTGTCATCCTCGTCGCAGCAGCATTTACGTATCTGACCACCGGTGTGGTGCGCTCCTTTTTAGTGCGCACCGGCCGGGTGGCGGAAATTCGCCTGCGCGACGCTCACACGCAGCCCACACCCCGTATGGGCGGCGTGGCCATGTTTACTGGCTTTGCGGCGGCAATATTCCTCGCAGCCCAGCTTCCAGCCTTGACTCGCGGCTTTATGCCCGTCACTCCGGAAATGAATGCGGTGCTATGGGCGGCCTTGGCGCTGGTGCTCGTTGGCGTGGTCGATGACCTAGTAGAACTCAGTGCCGTCGTGAAGCTTTTTGGCCAGCTTTTCGCTGCCACGCTCATGAGTGGGTTGGGCCTTACCTGGACACTACTTTTTATTCCGTTTGGCGGCGGCACCACCGTTGTGCTGGACCAACTGCAAAGCACCCTGCTCACCGCATTCTTTACCGTCTTGCTTATCAATGCCATCAACTTTGTAGACGGGCTTGATGGCCTGGCAGCAGGCCTTGGAATGATTGCAGGAGGGGCAATTTTAGTCTTTTCCTTGACCGTCCTCCATGACCAGGGCGGTGCTGTATCGGCCTATCCGCCAGCCATTATTAGTGCCGCACTGGTGGGAATGTGCGCCGGCTTCTTACCCCATAACTTCGAACCATCCCGCATTTTTATGGGCGACTCCGGCTCCATGCTTATCGGCCTCTTGCTCGCTGCGGCCTCAACTTCTGCGTCCGGCAAGATCAACATGTCTCTGTATGGCACGGTGGATATTGTCGCGTTAATGTCACCCATCATCGTGGTCGCCGCAGCGGTATTTATTCCAGTCCTCGACCTTGTCTGGGCTGTTATTCGCCGCCTATCGCACGGCCGTTCACCGTTTTCTGCGGACAAGGCGCACATTCATCACCGCCTCCTCAAGCTTGGGCATACTCATAGGCGTACCGTGCTAGTGCTCTACTTGTGGGTTTCCGCAGTGGCATTTGGTGCGGTGTCCTTTTCCATCGTTCCCGCGCCGGTGGCCATTGGCGTGACTATTGTGGCCCTGCTTCTCGCGTTTGCAGCTACTCTCGTGCCCTTGCGGCAAGGAAAGATTGGCCCTGCTGCCCGAGAGACCGTCGTGGTGGCGGAAACTGAACCTTCGTGAGGTAGGCTCGGTCTCCGTGAATGATCCTAAAGTAAACTCTGATTTTGATGATCCGCGTCTGCCCCTCAAACGCGCCGTGCAGCTAGGTGTCAAAGCGTTGCTTGTCATTATGTTGGTATCACTTGCCATTTGGGGGGGATTGAAAGGCCTTCCCGGAATTTGGGGCGTCTTAATTGGTGCAGCTCTAGGCGGAGGATTCGTATTGTGCACGGCTCTTTCAGTCCTATTTACAGCCAAGTCAACCCCCTCGACAACAATTGCAGTGGTGCTCGGTGGGTGGCTGCTTAAGCTAGTTTTGCTCTTGGGGGTTTTGGCAGTAATTAGGGAAATGGATTTCTATGACACGTGGGCCTTGTTTCTTAGCGTAGTTGCAGCTCTTGTTGTAACCCTCGGAACTGAAGTCTGGGGGATAGTTACTTCTAAAGTGACGTACGTGGCTTAATCGGCGTTCAAAGAATGCTGCCAAAAGCTTGAGGCAGCTCAGCATCATGGGGATACCGAGCAGCTCTATTTCATCTGTTACTTGCGGTTATGAGAGATTTATACCCCCGACGAGGGGCGGGTGAGATGTGGTGTGATGAATTCCACGCTTATGAGTTTGGCCAGCAAGTCGCAGGTTTATAGCTTAATTACTTACTTTGGAATTGAAGAGTAGCTTCTATGGGGCCCCCACGTGCAAAAACTCAGGATCCAGCTGATACGATTCACTTCGGGTTACCGTGGAAGTAGGCACGTGCTCTCTTCCGGTATTGGTAAATCCCTGTCTTGTTCATGCTGATGTGCGACGGAGTCCGTGAACAGGACAGAAAGTTTGAGACGTCCATCGCACCACAAAAGCTTTTACAAGCTGTGTGGCCCGAACACGGGAGAGAACGCTGAGCGTTACAACATTGGCTATGAAAGGGCACTTCCACACGCCCGATCTAGGTGAAGAATTCTTCCCGGGGCAAATTGATGCCGACCATCTTTTTTTCGGTGACTTCGCCGGCGGATGGTTCGCGCTTGATCGCCTGATGCTGATTCGAATCTTGATGACGCTAATTGTGGTGATCCTTTTCTGGGCCGCCTTTAAGAACCCTAAGTTGGTTCCTTCTGGCATTCAGAATGTGGGCGAGAATGCGGTCGACTTTGTCCGTATTCATATCGCTGAGGACATTTTGGGTAAGAAGGAGGGAAAGCGATTTCTGCCAATTATCGCTAGCATCTTCTTCGCGGTTCTATTCATGAACGTTGCGACCGTTATTCCGGGGCTAAATGTCTCGCCGAACGGACGTATTGGTATGCCAATTGTCTTGGCCGCGGTTTCGTACATTGTGATGATTTACGCGGGTGCCAAGAGGTATGGCCTTGGTAAGTTCATTCGCTCCTCGGTAGTGATTCCGAACTTGCCACCGCTATTGCATCTTTTGGTGGTACCGATTGAGTTTTTCTCTACGTTCATCTTGCGGCCGGTTACCCTTGCTATTCGTCTCATGGCGAACTTCCTTGCTGGACACATCATTCTGGTTCTTCTCTTCTCTGCTACGAACTTCTTCTTCTGGCAGCTGAATGGTTGGACCGCACTGTCTGGACTAACCATTATTCTGGGCTTGGCTATGAGCCTGTTCGAGATTCTGGTTATCTTCCTACAGGCGTACATCTTCGCTCTTTTGACGGCGGTGTACATTGAGCTGTCCTTGCACGCTGATTCGCACTAAGGACGAGGTCGACGAGCGCGACCGAGTAAACCACCTAATTTAAACCATCGACATTCAGTCTTGAGACAGACTGAAATTCTACGAAAGGGAACGACTTTCACCATGAACGAAATCATTCTGGCAGCGGATGCCGCTTCGAAGTTTGAAGGACTGGGCACCATTGGTTATGGCCTGGCGGCTATCGGTCCAGGCATCGGTATCGGTATCGTTGCCGGCAAGACCGTTGAAGCTATGGCCCGTCAGCCAGAAATGGCTGGCCAGCTGCGTACCACCATGTTCCTGGGTATCGCCTTTACTGAGGCCTTGGCACTTATCGGTCTCGTTGCCGGCTTCCTGTTCTAAGAGCTCGAGTTTTCACACCGAATCTTTTAAGACGGGAGACCAATGAATAACGTCGTTTACTTGCTTGCAGCAGAGGGCGGAGACAACCCAGGTTCGGGTAGTTTCTCTGTTCTTCTGCCCAAGAACTATGACATTTTCTGGTCTTTGCTGTGCTTCATCGTAATTCTGTTGCTGTTCTGGAAGTTTGTAATTCCTATGTACAGCAAGATGTTGGCAGAGCGTGAAGACCGGATCGAGGGCGGCTTGAAGCGTGCCAAGGCTCAGCAGGCCGAGGCCAAGGCTGCTCTGGAAAAGTACAATGCTCAGCTGGCTGATGCTCGTGCAGAGGCAGCCGAGATCCGCGAGCAGGCGCGCGAGCGCGGCAAGCAGATCGAGGCCGAGGCCAAGACCAACGCGGAAGAAGAGTCCCGCCGCATCGTCGCCAATGGCGAGAAGCAGCTGGAGGCTTCCCGCTCGCAGGTTGTTACTGAGCTGCGTTCCGAAATGGGCCAGAACTCCATCAACCTGGCGGAGAAGATTCTGGGCGGCGAGCTTTCCGACGCCTCTAAGAAGTCCTCCACCATCGATGGCTTCTTGTCCGAGCTCGACTCTGTGGCACCGGCCGGAAAGTAGGCAACTATGAAGGCAGCTAGCCGCGAAGCACTCGCAACCTCGCAATCTCGCTTGGATGAGATCCTTGCTGGCGAGAATAACGTCGCCACCGCCGCGCAGGCGGGCCTGGATATCTTCGAGGTTGTCGATGTCTTGGATGCAGACCGCGAATTGCGCGTCGCATTCACCGATATCGCCGCTCCGAGCGAGGCACGCAAGTCCCTGGCTGAGACCCTGTTTGGCTCCAAGATTTCCGGTGGCGCATTGCGCATCATCCAGGAAGCTGCGGCCGCACAGTGGTCCACCCCGAAGGACTTTGTCAAGGGCTTGGTGTCCCTGGGCCGCCGCGCACTGCTGCGCGGTGCTGAGGCGCAGGGGCAGCTGGGGCAGGTAGAAGACGAGCTCTTCCGCCTGTCCCAGATCCTTGACCGTGAGGGCGAGCTCACCCAGCTGCTTTCCGACCGAACTGCTGATTCCGCCCGCAAGCGCGGATTGCTGGCAAACGTGCTCTACGGCAAGGTCACGATGTTTACTGAGGCACTGGTGCTTCAGGCCATCTCCCGCCCAGAGCAGAACCCGATTGATGATGTAGCCGCTTTAGCTGATTCTGCAGCAGACCTGCAGGACCGCACCATTGCGCGTGTTACCGCAGCGGGTGAACTAAACGAAGGCCAGCAAGCAGTACTCGCTGAGAAGCTGGGCAAAATTTATGGTCGTGCGATGTCCATTCACTCTGAGGTTGACACCAGCCTCCTCGGTGGCATGCGCATCCGCGTCGGCGATGAAGTCATTGATGGCTCCACGGCAGGCAAGATTGCCCGCCTGCGTGCCCAGATGGCATAGCCGAAACGACAGAAACGATTTAAGTAAGTGCTGGAAGATACTACCGAGAGCAGGAAGAACATGGCGGAGCTGACGATCTCCTCCGACGAGATCCGTAGTGCGATTGCGAACTACACCTCGAGCTACTCCGCGGAGGCCTCCCGTGAGGAGGTCGGCGTGGTCATTTCGGCAGCTGACGGTATTGCGCAGGTTTCTGGCCTGCCATCCGTTATGGCGAATGAGCTGCTCGAGTTCCCAGGCGGCGTGATTGGCGTCGCACAGAACCTTGACACCAACTCCATCGGTGTCGTGGTCCTGGGTAACTTCGAGTCCCTCAAGGAGGGCGACGAGGTCAAGAGGACCGGCGAGGTTCTCTCCATCCCAGTGGGCGAGGAATTCCTCGGCCGCGTAATTAACCCATTGGGTCAGCCGATTGACGGCATGGGCCCAATCAACGCTGAAGAGGAGCGCGTCCTCGAGTTGCAGGCACCGTCCGTGCTGCAGCGTCAGCCGGTTGAAGAGCCAATGCAGACCGGCATCAAGGCTATCGACGCAATGACCCCGATCGGCCGTGGCCAGCGTCAGCTGGTCATCGGTGACCGTAAGACCGGTAAGACCGCGGTTTGCATCGACACCATTTTGAACCAGAAGGCTAACTGGGAGTCCGGCGACAAGGATAAGCAGGTACGCTGCATCTACGTCGCAATTGGCCAGAAGGGCTCGACCATCGCTGGTGTGCGCCGCACCCTTGAGGAACACGGCGCACTCGATTACACCACCATCGTGGCCGCACCGGCTTCCGATTCCGCCGGCTTCAAGTGGTTGGCACCGTTCTCCGGTGCAGCGCTGGGCCAGCACTGGATGTACCAGGGCAACCACGTCCTGGTTATCTACGATGATCTGACCAAGCAGGCTGAGGCCTACCGTGCCATTTCCTTGCTGCTGCGCCGTCCGCCGGGACGCGAGGCATACCCGGGCGATGTGTTCTACCTGCACTCCCGCCTGCTGGAGCGTGCTGCCAAGCTTTCCGACGACATGGGTGCTGGCTCCATGACCGCACTCCCGATCATCGAGACCAAGGCAAACGACGTCGGCGCCTTTATTCCGACCAACGTCATTTCTATTACTGACGGCCAGGTCTTCCTGGAGTCTGACCTGTTCAACCAGGGTGTTCGCCCGGCTATTAACGTCGGTGTTTCCGTCTCCCGTGTCGGTGGCGCTGCACAGACCAAGGGTATGAAGAAAGTTGCCGGTAACCTGCGTCTGGACCTGGCCTCCTACCGTGATCTGCAGGCCTTCGCGGCATTCGCATCTGACCTGGATGCTGCTTCCAAGGCTCAGCTGGAGCGCGGTTCCCGTCTGGTTGAGCTGCTGAAGCAGTCCGAGTCCTCCCCGCAGCCGGTGGAGTACCAGATGGTATCCATCTACCTCGCCGAGGCTGGCATCTTCGACGTCGTTCCCGTTGAAGACGTCCGCCGCTTCGAGGACGAGGTACACGAGTACCTCAACGCCAACACCCCAGAGGTCTTTGAGCAGATTTCCGGCGGCAAGCCGCTGACCGATGAGTCCAAGGACGCATTGGTTGCGGCAGCTAAGGATTTCCAGCCGACCTTCCGCACCTCCGAAGGCCATAACTTGGGCTCTGAGGCACCGGTAGAGCCTTTGGATGAAAACGACGTAAAGAACACCGAGCTCAACGTCTCCCGCAAGACGGCTAAGTAGAGTTCAGAACTCATAACTAACCGTCTAGATTAAAGAAGGGAGGAGAAACGATGGCTAATCTTCGCGAACTACGTGACCGCATCCGGTCCGTTAATTCGACTAAGAAGATCACCAAGGCCCAGGAGCTTATTGCTACCTCGCGCATTACCAAGGCGCAGGCCAGGGTAGAAGCATCTCAGCCTTATGCGACTGAGATGACCAGCATCATGAATAAGCTGGCCTCTGCCTCTACGTTGGAGCATGACATGCTGCGTGAGCGCGAAGACGGAAACGTCGCAGCCATTCTCGTGGTCACTTCTGACCGCGGTATGTGTGGCGGCTACAACAACAACGTCTTCAAGAAGGCCGCACAGCTGCAAGCTCTCCTGGAAAGCAAGGGCTACGAGGTAGTTCGGTACGTTACCGGCAACAAGGGCATCGGCCACTACAAGTTCCGCGAGGACGAGGTAGTTGGCAGCTGGGGCGGTTTCTCTCAGGACCCAACCTGGGAGGCCACCCACGATGTGCGCCGTCACCTGATTGATGGCTTTATTGCTGGTTCCAACGGCACTACCAAGGGCCGCGACGGCCTGCATGCGCAGGGTGAGGGCGCAGGTGTACGTGGCTTTGACCAGGTACACGTTGTCTACACCGAGTTTGAGTCCATGTTGACCCAGACTGCGCGCGCACAGCAGCTGTTGCCAGTTGAGCCGGTTATTCAGGATGAGGAGTACCACCTCGGTGACTCCGCTCTGTCCGACGCCGAATCTGCGGAGGATGTTGCCGCCGGATTCGAATTCGAGCCGGACGCAGATACGCTGATGGATGCTCTGCTTCCGCAGTACGTCTCGCGTATCCTGTTTGCTATGTTCTTGGAGGCTTCTGCCTCCGAGTCCGCTGCACGCCGTACAGCTATGAAGTCTGCTACTGACAACGCAACCGAGATGGTCGAAGACCTCTCCCGCGTGGCTAACCAGGCCCGTCAGGCACAGATTACCCAGGAAATTTCAGAGATCGTCGGTGGCGCTGGCGCGCTATCTGACAGCGCAGAAAGTGACTAGATTATGACTACAGCTCTGCAAGAGCAGAATGCACAGTCTTCGGCAGTCGCCGGTCGTGTCGTGCGCGTCATCGGTCCGGTTGTGGACGTGGAGTTCCCACGTGAGGCACTGCCGGCCCTGTACAACGCACTGCACGTCGACATCAAGCTCGAAGCTGTTGCAAAGACCGTCACCCTCGAGGTCGCTCAGCACCTCGGTGACAACCTTGTCCGTACCGTGTCCATGGCACCGACCGACGGCCTCGTCCGCGGTGCCGAGGTCATCGACTCCGGAAAGCCAATTTCCGTGCCAGTCGGCGACGTCGTCAAGGGCCACGTCTTCAACGCCCTCGGTGACTGCCTCGACGAGCCGGGTCTCGGCCGCGATGGTGAGCAGTGGGGCATCCACCGCGAGCCGCCAGCGTTCGACCAGCTCGAGGGTAAGACCGAGATTCTGGAGACCGGCATTAAGGTCATTGACTTGCTGACCCCGTACGTTAAGGGCGGCAAGATTGGCCTCTTCGGCGGCGCAGGTGTGGGTAAGACCGTTCTCATTCAGGAGATGATTACCCGTATCGCCCGTGAGTTCTCCGGTACCTCCGTCTTCGCCGGCGTCGGCGAGCGTACCCGTGAGGGCACCGACCTCTTCCTGGAGATGGAAGAGATGGGCGTGCTGCAAGATACCGCACTTGTCTTCGGCCAGATGGATGAGCCGCCAGGAGTCCGTATGCGCGTGGCTCTGTCCGGCCTGACCATGGCGGAGTACTTCCGCGATGTGCAGAACCAGGACGTGCTGCTGTTCATCGACAACATCTTCCGTTTCACCCAGGCCGGCTCTGAGGTTTCGACCCTGCTGGGTCGTATGCCTTCCGCTGTGGGTTACCAGCCAACCCTGGCTGATGAGATGGGTGTCCTGCAGGAGCGCATTACCTCGACCAAGGGCCGTTCCATTACGTCCCTGCAGGCCGTCTACGTTCCTGCCGATGACTACACCGACCCGGCTCCGGCAACGACGTTCGCTCACCTGGACGCCACCACCGAGCTGGACCGTGCTATTGCTTCCAAGGGTATTTACCCAGCAGTGAACCCGCTGACCTCTACCTCTCGTATCCTCGAGCCGGGTATCGTTGGCGAGAAGCACTACGAGGTTGCACAGCGCGTCATCGGTATTCTGCAGAAGAACAAGGAACTCCAGGACATCATCGCCATCCTTGGTATGGACGAGCTGTCCGAGGAGGATAAGGTCACCGTTCAGCGTGCCCGCCGTATCGAGCGCTTCTTGGGCCAGAACTTCTTCGTCGCACAGAAGTTCACCGGCCTGCCGGGCTCTTACGTGCCGCTGTCCGAGACCATCGACGCCTTTGAGCGCATCTGCGATGGCGAGTTTGACCACTACCCAGAGCAGGCTTTCAACGGCTTGGGCGGCCTTGACGACGTCGAGGCTGCATACAAGAAGTTGAACGAGAAGTAGGGAGAGGCACATGGCTGACATCACCGCCGAATTGGTTTCCGTCGAGCGCCTGCTGTGGTCTGGACAGGCCTCCATGGTCACGGCTGAGACCACCGAGGGTGAGATCGGCGTGCTTCCCGGTCACGAGCCAATGATCGGTCAGTTGATCGATAATGGCGTGGTGACCATCCACCCAGTGGACGGCGAGCGCCGCGTCGCCGCCGTGCAGGGTGGTTTCCTCTCCGTTACCCAGGACAAGATCACCGTCCTCGCTGATTGGGCCATCTGGTCCGATGAGGTGGATGAGGAGAAGGCTCAGAAGGACTTTGCTTCTGAGCACGAGCTCGCCAAGTCCCGTGGCGAGGCCGCACAGCGTGCTGTCCGCCGCGCCAAGGCTTAGTACCTTGGATTGATAGGAGAGGGCAGCAATAGCCGCCCTTCCTGCTCTCTAAAGGCGCCCCGGTTTAAAACGGGGCGCTTTTTGCGTTTTCTTTGCCTTTTCTTATTGGCGTATAGGTCCTGCCAAGCGCTACAATTCAAGAATCAGTTTCTCCACAAAGCGAGGATGGCGCGAAGGTCCATGAATTCAACGGTGGTTACAGTGCTTCTGTGGGCCCTTGGCATGGCCCTATTGCTGGTTATTTTTCTGGCTGCGCTTCGCTTTTTTACCGTGCGTTCCCGCGGCACTGCCGTCCTGCTACGCCGAGTACCCGCTAGAAATTCCCTTTCTTGGCGCCATGGTTCGCTGCGTTATGAAGGCGAATTTGTGGAGTATTTCAAGCTCCGCTCCGTTTCTCCGCGCTGCGACCTGCGTATCAACCGCCTCGACATCGAAGTAGTAAGCACCCGCTCGCTCGATGATGCCGAGGCTTCTTTTATGTCTGCCGCCACCGAGGTTGTTCGCTTTCGGGTCAAGGGCCGGGAATATGAGTTGGCATCTGATGCCCACGGCATTATGGCCTTTGGGGCGTGGGTAGAGGCCGCACCATCCAAACGTCAGCAGCGCTTCGACTTCCAGCAACTTCGCCAGCGCGCTACCCGTCAATCCAAGCGATAAGGTTACCCGCTAGGGTAGAGGGCATGCGTTTAGTAATCGCCCGATGCTCCGTAGATTACGTGGGCCGTTTGGATGCCCACCTTCCCATGGCAGACCGTCTACTCATCGTCAAAGCTGACGGCTCTGTATCCGTGCATGCTGACGACCGTGCGTATAAGCCGCTTAATTGGATGACCCCTCCATGCACTTTAAAAGAATCCGCCATTGAGGACCTAGACGGTGACGATACCGGCGAGGTTTTGTGGCTGGTGGAAAATCCTAAAGGCGAGCAGTTGCGCATTACAATTGCTGAGATCCATGAGGAAATCTCCTATGACATGGGTGAAGACCCAGGCCTAGTCAAAGACGGCGTGGAGGCTCACTTGCAAGAGCTTTTGGCAGACCAGATCGATACCTTGGGCGATAGCTATACGCTGGTACGCCGCGAATACCCAACGGCGATAGGCCCGGTAGACATTATGGCGAAAGATGAAAACAACAATAATGTTGCCATCGAGGTGAAGCGCCGCGGTGGGATTGATGGCGTGGAGCAGCTGACGAGGTATCTGGAGTTGCTTAACCGCGATGAGCTTCTGGCCCCAGTATCTGGTGTATTCGCGGCCCAGGAAATCAAACCGCAGGCCCGCACGCTAGCAGAGGACCGAGGCATTCGGTGCGTCGTATTGGATTATCAGGAGCTGCGTGGGCTCGAGTCGAATGAATTGCGATTGTTCTAATGCCACGGCGGAATAGACGCAAACCGCTTGAGCTTCGATCCTTGCCTAAGGATGGGTCGACTTTTCTCGGCTCCCAGACGGTCGAGGGGCCTAGCTGGACGCACGGTGAACCCTATGTCATGCGGCATATCGGTTCTGCGCGTGCCCAGAAGTACTATGTGTGCCCAGGGTGTAATCAAAATATTCCTCCCGGGGTGGCCCATATCGTCGCGTGGCCGCGCGACGTGGGCCGCCAGGGAGACGATCGTCGGCACTGGCACCGCCACTGCTGGGAGCGTAGGTAGACTAGCGGGCATGATTGTTGCATTCTCTGTAGCCCCCGCAGTAGTCAATAATGACTCCCAAGAAATGGCTGACGCCGTCGCTGCGGCAGTGCGCGTAGTCCGCGAATCTGGCCTTCCTAACGAGACCAATGCCATGTTCACCCTGCTTGAAGGCGAGTGGGACGAGGTCTTTGGAACTATTAAGAAGGCCACTGACGCGGTGCGTGCGGTATCCCCGCGCACATCTTTGGTGGTCAAGGCTGATATTCGCGAGGGCGTAACCAATCAACTGACTGACAAGGTAGATGCGGTTAACCGCCGCCTTGCAAAGGAGGACTAGATGACTTCAGCAAATAACGCTTATGTAGGAGGCGCGCTCGACCTCAGCCAAGTAAAGGCGCGGGCCGAGGCACGGCAGAAGGCGCAGGAATCTCCCCAGACCACTGCTGGCGGGATCCAGCCCTTCTTCACGGTGACGGAGGCTAACTTCGACCAGGACGTGGTGCGCCGTTCTACGGAAGTTCCGGTGATTGTACTCATTGGCACCGCCCGTTCCACGCAGTCGGAGCAGCTAAAGACCGATCTGCAAGGTTTGGCAGCGCAAGGAAACCGCAGCTTCCTAGTTGCCTACGTGGATGCAGATGCTACCCCACAGGTTGCGCAGGCCTTTGGCGTGAAGAACCTCCCCACTGTGGTGGCCCTGGGCGCTGGGCAGCCGCTGACGAATTTCGAGGGTGCACAACCACTAGATGCGCTAAAACAATGGGTAGATGCCCTGGTGCAGAATGTTGGCCCACAGTTGAAGGGCCTACAGAGCGATGCGGGAGAGCCCCAGACCCAAGAGGAAGAAGAGGATCCGCGCCTCCAAGAAGCAGAGGGCTTCTTAAATGCTGGCGACTTTGATGGTGCTCTTAAGGTCTATAACTCCATCTTGGAGGCTGAGCCCGAAAACGTGCAGATTAAGCAGGCCCGCGATACAACCGTACTGCTCAAGCGCCTTGATCCTGCCAACCAGACTGAGGATCCGATTGCGGCTGCGGAAGGGGACAAGGGGGACGTCGATAAGCAGATGCGTGCTGCCGACGCCGAAGTGGTTGCCGGCGCCCCAGAAAAGGCCTTTGATCGCCTCATCGAGACGATGAAGGCAACGGCCGGTGATGAGAAAGCTCGCGTGCGCGAGCGCTTGCTGGAGCTTTTCGGGCTCTTTGAGGGCAATGATCCGCGTGTGATGGAAGCTCGAACCAAGCTGGCGAGTGCCCTGTACTAGCTTGGGTAAGATGGGAAAGCATGACTTCAGTGCTTTTCCTGTGCAATACAAATCGCGGCAAGTCGCAGATGGCTGCGGCGCTTGCCGCCAAGCATGCGCCTGAGTGGGATATTTACTCGGCTGGGGTGCAAACTACCCCGGAGCATACCCAGCAGGGCATCAATCAAGAGGCCAAAGCTTCCCTCGCGAAGGTGGGGCAGAAATGACTGGTACTCCTGCTCTAGTGGATCCCCACCTTGCTGCCACTGTCGACCACGTCATCGTGGTAGGTGATGCGGAATATGACGGGCCAGCGCAGAGGTGGGCCATCGAGGATCCTTCGCTGCGTGGTCTGGAGGGTGAAGAGCGCATGGATGCGCTTCGCGATGATATCGAAGCGCGCGTGGTGGAGTTCCTACGCACGCAGCGATAGGCGTTTTATTGCTCCAGTACGTACCACTGCACCGAGTTGGCCGGTAGGTGAAGCGTGGCGGAATTATCCGCCACGTGAATATGCTGAGGAAGCGGGTTCCCAGCGCCCTCATAAACGGCATCATCGGTGTTGAGCACCATTTTCCAAGCACCATCACGTGGAACCCAGAGGCCGTAGTCGGGAATGGAAGAACCCGAAAGGTTGCACACGGCGAGCAAGGCAGAGCCGTCTGCGCCATAGCGGACGTAACCCAGCACGTTATTGTTCGAGTCATCGGCCTTGACCCATTGAAAGCCGTCTTGGCTGAAATCCTGGCTCCACAAAGCTGGAGTGTCGCGGTAGATGAGGTTGATATCGCGCACGAGGCGCTTAATGCCCCGGTGCCACTCATTGCCCCAACCATCGAGGTTGCCCCAATCCACGGAATGCTCCTCGGACCACTCGGTGGTTTGTCCAAATTCCTGGCCCATGAAGAGCAGATTCTTGCCAGGGTGGGAGAACATGTAGCCATACAAAGCGCGCAATCCGGCGGCCTTATTCCAGTCGTCGCCAGGCATGCGCTGCCACAGTGAACCCTTGCCGTGGACTACTTCGTCGTGGCTAAACGGCAACACGTAGCGCTCAGAATAGGCATACACCATGGAGAAGGTGAGCTCGCCATGGTGATAGGAGCGGTGGATAGGCTCGTGCTTGAAGTACTCCAGGGTGTCATTCATCCATCCCATATTCCACTTCAGGGAAAAGCCCAGCCCGTTCTCGGAAGTAGGAGCGGTAACGCCCGGCCAGGAGGTGGATTCCTCGGCGATGGTGAGTACGCCAGGATGGGTGCGGTTGAGGGTGGCGTTGGTTTCCTGCAGGAATTGGACGGCTTCTAAATTCTCGCGCCCGCCAAACTGATTGGGTAGCCATTCATCGCGGGAGTAGTCCAGGTAAAGCATGGAAGCGACGGCGTCTACGCGCAGGCCGTCAATGTGGAATTCTTCAGCCCAATACAGGGCGTTGGCTACGAGGAAATTGCGCACCTCATTGCGGCCAAAATCAAAGACGTAAGTTCCCCAATCGGCCTGTTCGCCGCGGCGGGGATCGGGGTGCTCATAAAGCGCTTGACCATCGAAGCGGCCTAAGGCCCAGTCATCTTTGGGGAAGTGGGCTGGCACCCAGTCCACGATGATCCCGATGCCGTTTTCATGCAGTGCATTGACTAATGCGCGGAACTCATCCGGCGAGCCCCACCGCGCTGAAGGCGAGTAATAGCCAGAGACTTGGTAGCCCCAAGAGCCGCCGAAGGGGTGCTCGGCCACGGGCAAGAGCTCGACGTGGGTAAAGCCATGCTCCTTGAGATAAGGGATGAGCTCCTCGCGAAGTCGGTTATAATTCGCCCCGACCTTCCACGAGCCAACGTGGACCTCATAGATGCTCATCGGGACATCTAGGTTGCCGGTGCGCTTGTCCATCCACGCGGAATCAGACCAGCCGAAGCTGGTGGAATCCACGATCGAGTCAGTTTCCGGCGGGCAGGCGGTGCGCTTGGCCAATGGGTCGGCCTTGTCTTTGCGTCCTTCCTGGCTAAAGACGGCGAACTTATAGTGTTCGCCAGCACCGATGCCTGGGATAAAGACCTCCCATACGCCGGTAGAACCGAGCGAACGCATTGGGTACTGGGTAGGATTCCAGCCGCAGAAATCGCCCACGACGGCAACACCTTGGGCATTGGGGGCCCATACGGCAAAGGACACACCGCTTACGGGGCCCATCTCTGCGTCATAAGAACGTAGGTTGGCGCCGAGGACATCCCAAAGGCGCTCGTGGCGGCCTTCGCCGATAAGGTGCAGATCTAGGGATCCGATGGTGGGCAGGAAGTGATATCCGTCTGCCACGGTGCGGGTAGGGGCGCCGGGGTAGGAGATTTCGAGGCGGTAATCGCAGTTCTCGCCTACTTCCGCTTCCCAGATGTCATCGCCGACCATATCCATGGACACGGATTTCGTGGGGGTATGAAGCTGTACCGCGGTGGCACCAGGCTGGCGGGTACGGACGGTACCTTCATGCCAGCCGTAGAATCCGTGTGGGTCATGGTGGCGGCAGTCATTGAGGCGAGCGAGGTCAGCGGCCGGGATGTTCATATAATCAGGGTACCTAGATTGGGCGCGTTCCGGTGGACAAATGTTTACGGGCGATAGTCGGTGACCTCGCGCCAGGTGAGCTGCTCCTGCAGGACGTGGTCGGCAGGGGGAAGGACGAAGACATGGGCGACGTCGCGAAGCGGCTCTAAGCGCACAAAATTGCGCTCGGACCAGTGATAGGCAGAGCCGGTAATCGTGTCTTGGACAGTATAGGACTCGCCGGGATGGCGGCCGATAGCGCGCATATCTACCGTAACGGTCGCTTCTTGCGCATTGCGCGGATCCAGGTTGACCACGACGAGAACCACATTGCCGGTGGCTGGATCGGCCTTGGAATAGGCAATGATGGCGTCATTGTCGGTGTCATGGAAGCGGAGGGTGCGCAATTGTTGCAATGCGGGGTTATCGCGGCGAATCTGATTGAGCAGCCGGATATAGGACTCTAAAGAGTCTCCTGACGCAACCGCAGCAGCAAAGTCGCGCGGCCGCAATTCGTACTTCTCCGAGTCGAGGTATTCCTCGGTTCCTGGGGCTACCGGGGTGTGCTCATAGAGCTCAAAACCGGAGTACACGCCCCATAGTGGAGACATGGTGGCAGCGAGGACAGCGCGTATGGCGAACATGGCGCGCCCCCCGGTTTGCAAAGACTCATGCAGGATATCCGGGGTATTGACAAAAAGATTAGGCCGGCAAATATCCGCCTGCTCTACGTGCATCTGGCCAAATTGGGTGAGCTCATGCTTCGTGGTCTGCCAAGTGAAGTAGGTATAGGACTGGGAAAAGCCTGCTTTTGCTAGCCCGAAAAGGCGAGGGGCGCGGGTAAAGGCCTCTGCCAAGAAGATGACATCTGGGTGGGTGGCGTGCACGCGGGTGATCAGCCAGTCCCAGAAGTTAGCCGGCTTGGTGTGTGGGTTATCTACGCGGAACGTGCTCACCCCGGCTTCTACCCAAATCATGAGCGTTTCATAGATTTCGTGATAGATGGAATCCTGCGCGTTATCGAAGTTGAGTGGATAGATATCCTGATACTTCTTCGGTGGGTTCTCAGCGTAGGCGATGGTGCCATCTGGAAGGACAGTGAAAAATTCTGGGTGGCTGGTGGCCCACGGGTGGTCGGGCGATGCCTGCAGCGCGAAATCAAGCGCAACTTCCAGGCCAAGTTCCTGGGCGCGAGAGACCAGCTTCTTGAAATCCTCTATTGTGCCCAATTCGGGGTGGGTGGTGGAGTGGTCCTGGATAGCCCACGGGCTTCCCACATCACCGGGCTCAGCAATGACCGAGTTATTTTTTCCCTTCCGATGCATCTTGCCAATGGGATGAATGGGTGGAAAATACACCGTATCGAAGCCCATATCGGCCACGCGCTCTAGTGCTTGGGCAGTAGTGTCGAAGGTGCCGTGCACTGGATTTCCCTCTTCGTCCCAGCCGCCCGTGGAACGGGGGAAGAGCTCATACCACGAGTTATAAAGCGCGGCCGGGCGCTCCACGTAGACCTCGTGAATGGCGCCTTCTACTAGGAGATCACGCAGGGGATGGGAGTGCAGGATGTCTGCGACCTCGTCCGAGAGCGCTACCTGCACGCGCTTATCGACGTCCAAAGACTCATCCTCCAAGTCCCGTGCAGCAGCAAAGACGGGCGCCACAATATCCGAGGGGGTTTGCAAGGCCGCCCGAGAAAATAGATCCGCACCATGCTGGAGGTCATTGGCCAGTTCGGCAGCGGATTGCCCAGCCGCCATCTTTTTAGTAACCGCGTTCTTCCACGTAGCAATGGGATCGGACCAGGCATCGACGCGGAAGTACCAGGTGCCTTGAGTGCCTGGGGTAAAGACGCCGTGCACTCGATCTTGGTCTTTGGGGTCTACCTGCATGGTAACGGAGGACGTAGCCGTGGACCGCGCCGCCCAGGCAGACAAAGTGGCCGAGACCGCGTCGTGGCCTTCGCGCCAGACCAGTGCGGTGACAGGAATTACCTCGCCCACAACGGCTTTAGAAGCTACAGAACCGGCGGAGATAAGCGGGCGGACATCGTCAATACCAAGGCGAGTAGTCATGCCCATAAGACTAATGCAGCTGTGTCAATTTCACCGGGCAAAGAATAAATCAGTCACAATGGAGGGCGTGAACGACGTAACTCCTACAGATCAAGATTGGCTCGTAGATTTTCGCGGCGTCGAGTTGCGCCGCGGCGGCAAGACCCTCGTTGGTCCTGTGGACTGGCAAGTGGAACTCGATGAGCGCTGGGTCATTATTGGCCCCAATGGCGCGGGTAAGACCTCGCTAGTGCGCATGGCCGCGGCCGAAGAATTCCCGTCGAAGGGCACCGCCTTTTTGATGGGGGAGCAGATCGGCAAAACTGATATGCGCGATCTGCGCGCGCTCATCGGCATCTCCTCCGCTGCAGTGCAATCGCGAATCCCCGAAAATGAGCGCGTGGACGATCTCGTCGTCTCCGCAGGCTATGCAGTGCTGGGCCGCTGGCGGGAGGAATATCAGGACATGGACTTCTCCCGCGCTGATGAGATTTTGGCCCAGGTAGGTGCAACCCACCTGAAGGAGCGCACCTGGGGAACATTGTCAGAGGGCGAAAAGAAGCGCGTCGTCCTCGCCCGCGCACTCATGACTAACCCAGAGCTGCTCATCCTAGACGAGCCTTCCGCCGGAATGGACCTGGGAGGCCGCGAAGACCTGGTGGGATACCTCGGCGATTTAGCCATGGATCCAGATGCCCCAGCCATCGTCATGATCACCCACCACGTGGAGGAGATCCCATACGGATTTACCCACGCCATGCTGCTGGATGAGGGTAAGGTAGTGGCAAAAGGTCTGATTAATTCAGTCCTCACCTCAGAAAACCTGACTCGCGCCTTCCACCAGCCCATTCAGGTAGACCGCATTGGACAGCGATACTTCGCCCGCCGAGCTTCTCTATGACCAACCCTTTTCATGACCGTATCGATGCCGTTGACGCCAGCGATACCACCGGCTTTAACGGTGGGCGCTTGGCGGCAACCGTCCTGCTTCTACGGGACGGCACCGACGGTCTTGAAGTATGGGTACAAGAGCGCGTGCACACCATGCACAATTACCCGGGGCATTCGGTCTTTCCCGGCGGCGGCGTGGACCCACGCGACTTTCCGCCGCGTTCCTGGGACTCGGGCGAACTATGGGCCGGAAAATCCGTCATCTCCATGGCCCGACGGATGGGCGTAACAAAGTATAAAGCGCACGCGCTAGTATTCGCCGCTGCCCGGGAGCTCTTTGAGGAAGCTGGCACCCTCTTTGCCATCCGCGAAGACGGAATTGTCTCCAATGCACGGCGGTATCACAAGGAGCGAAAACTACTCGAGAGCCACACCATTTCCTTTACCGAATTCCTCAGCAATAACGGCATGCGTGTCGACGCCGATATGCTCCTTCCCTGGGCCCGGTGGGTAGGAAAGGGAAAGAGCCACTGGTTCGACACCTTCTTTTTCGTCGGGGTGCTGCCCTCTGGCCAAGAACCCGATGGGGATACCGATGAGGCGGACGATGCCGGATGGTTTTCTCCCCAACTCATCCTGGACGGTTGGCGCGCCGGGCTGGTGCGCCTGGTCATCCCCACCTGGGCGCAGATGCAGAGGCTGAGCAGATACTCCTCAGTTCAAGAAGTCCTCGATGATGCGTCCTTTTCTGACCTGCGCCCTGTTATCGGGGATCCGCGCGAGGACCCTCGTTACCGCGAATTCTTTTCCACCACCCCTTTAGACCGCATATGAGTTATACCCCCGCAGAAGTCAGCTTCTTGATTGAGCACCACGAGGAAATTACGCACCTCGATCTCGCCTTGACCAAGGCCTCTCGGCTTAAGGACACCGAAATCTTGAAAGAGAAGTTCGGCGACTATGGCCGCGCAGTCATGGAACTGGTGACCGCCCGTAGTTCGGGCAAGCTTCCCAGTGATTGGCTGATGGACGCCGACTCAGCCCAACAAGCAACCCCCGTCGAGGTTGCGGCATACCGGGCGGCATTTCTTGCAGAGCAGGGGGTGGGCAGCGTCCACGACATCACCTGCTCCATCGGTACGGAAGGTCTTAATTCTCCGCTCGACTACTTTGGCTCAGACTTGGACGAGTCGCGCGTGAGAATGGCGAGGCACAATCTTTCTTCGACCAAGATATTTCGCGCTGATGCGCTCACCACTACAACGACTGCCGATGTCCTCCTTGCAGATCCCGCCCGCCGCGCCGGAGGTAGAAGAATCACCCGGCCGGAGGAGCTCGTGCCACCGCTTCCAGAGGTCGTCGACAAGCATCGCGGCAAAGAATTGGCCATTAAGTGTGCACCCGGCCTAGATTTCAGCGAATGGAACGGCCTTGTTACCGTCGCAAGCGTCGACGGCGGAGTAAAAGAAGCTTGCCTTTATACCCCAGGCCTAGGAACCGGCCGAAGGGCAGTAATGATTCGTGGACACAAGCTAGACGTCCTCGATGATCAAGAAACAAACCTGCCCGAGGCCGGAGAGATTGGTAGCTACCTCATTGACCCGGACGGTGCCGTTGTACGCGCCGGCTTGGTGCGGCATTACGCGGCACGGGAAAGGCTGCACCAAATCGATGAGCGCATCGCGTACCTGACAGGGGAGAGGATTCCGGAAGGAACCTCGGGATTTCCATTCATAGAAAAAGTACCCCTAAAGAGATTAAAATCCGTACTTAAATCCTATGACGCGGGGAGCTTGGAAATCCTCGTGCGCGGGGTAGAAGTGGACCCTGACCAGCTGCGGAAGAAGATGAAGCTCAAGGGGAAGAAGCCTTTTGCGGTAATCATTACGCGAATTGGCGCACAAGGAATCGCCTTGCTGTGCAAACCCCGAGTATCATCGTCCGAGGATAATTACGCAACATAAATATATCGGAAAGGTGAGTGCCCAATGCCAACTATCGTGGCTCTGGTCAAACACGTGCCGGATACGTGGTCTACCAAGTCTTTGGAAGATGACCACACCCTGGATCGCACCTCCGTGGATAACGTCATTGATGAGGTTAATGAGTATTCCGTGGAACAAGCCCTGCGCCTGCGCGACGAAAACCCGGATGCGGGTTATAAGGTCGTCGCGCTGACCATGGGGCCGGCCCAGGCAGACGAAGCATTGCGCAAGGCACTGGCTATGGGTGCCGATGACGCGGTGCTTGTCTCCGATGATTCGCTGGCGGGAGCGGATGCGCTGTCGACCGCATGGACTCTCAACGCTGCGCTGAACAAGCTTGGCGACGTCCAATTGATCACCGCTGGCACCGAGGCCTCCGATGCCTCGACCGGCCTATTTACTGGATTGCTCGCCGAATACCGCCAGCTACCCGCACTTACCGGGCTGCACAAGGTAGAACTGGCGGGCGGTACGCTGCGTGGCACGCGAGATGATGCGCGTGGCACCTGGGAACTAGAAGCGCCGCTGCCTGCAATTGTTTCCGTGAACGATAAGAGCGACAAGCCGCGCTTCCCTAACTTCAAGGGATTGATGGCCGCTAAGAAGGCGGAAATCACTACTTTCTCCTTAGCTGATTTGGGAATTGAGGCAATTGCGCCCACTACCACCGTTGCGGCCGCTCACAAGCGACCACCGCGCACCGCTGGCGAGGTTATTTCTGAGCCCAACCCGCAAAATGCAGCGAAGAAGATCGCTGACTTCCTAGCCGCAAAGAACTTGATTTAGGAGTCGATATGTCTCACGTTTACGTATTAGTTGAGCACGATGCGGAAAAAGTCCTACCCGTTACCGGAGAACTGATTACGGCCGCGCGCGAATTGGGTACGGTGTCTGCAGTGGTCGTCGGCAAGCAGGCAGATAAGTTCGATGCTGACCTTGCCGCCCTTGGCGCCGCGCAGGTGGTCCAAGCAACGGCCGAAGACTATGACCAGCGCCTCCTGATTCCAGAAGTCGATGCCTTGCATGCTCTCGGCGCCGCGAACCCCGCACCTATCGTGCTGGCCGCAACTCCCGCCAATAACGAGATTGCCGGCCGCCTAGCTGCCCGCCTCGCTTCCGGCGCACTGGTCAATGTCAGCGGCATCGCCGCTGATGGTTCCGCCCAGATGACCATTTTTGGTGGCTCCTATGAGACCACCTCTACCGCTACCGGCCAGTGCCCGATCTATACGCTGCGCCCAGGCGCGGTTGAGGCCGCACCACAGCAGGTTGAAGCGCAACCAGCCCCAATGCCGTTGCCGGCCGCTACTGGCAAAGATGTCAAGGTAACTTCCTTTACCCCTGCCCAGAAATCTGCACGTCCGGAAATTACCGAAGCCAAGGTGGTCGTCGCTGGCGGCCGTGGCGTAGGTGATGAATTCGGTGATGTTGTCGAGCCGCTTGCCGACGCCCTCGGCGCCGCAGTCGGCGCTACCCGCGATGCGGTAGATGAAGGCTTCTATGACGCTGCCTATCAGATCGGCCAGACTGGCGTTACCGTTTCGCCTGAGCTCTACATTGGCTTGGGTATTTCGGGTGCCATTCAGCATACCTCTGGTATGCAGACCTCTGGCACTATTGTGGTGGTCAACCAGGACCAGGATGAGCCGTTCTTCCAGATCGCTGACCTTGGCGTTGTGGGCGACCTCCATGAAATCGCCCCAGCCTTGACCGAGGAACTGAAGGCACGTCAGTAATGCCGCATTATTTTGACTACGCTGCTACCCAGCCGATGCGCCAGAGCGCGATTGACGCGTGGGTAGCTGCGGCTGGCTCCCTGAACTCCGGCGCGCAGTATGGTTCCGGCCGCAAGGCTCGGTCTGTGCTCGATGATGCCCGCGAGAAGGTTGCTTCGCTCCTCGGCTGCGAGCCAATCGAGGTGATTTTCACTTCTTCTGGCACAGAGGCAGACAATATCGCCATTCAGGGACTTTATGCGGCCGGTAAAACCAACCGCATAGTTTCCACCGATATTGAGCATCCCGCCGTGCGCGATACCGTGGCTAAGCTGAACAATTCGGGTGCTGCCGTCGAGATTCTTCCTGTCGATCGCTCCGGACACATAGCAGACCTGTCGGCTCTAGACACGCTTGCCGACGTCGCTACCTGCATGTGGGCCAATAACGAAACTGGCGCCATTCAGCCGGTCGAAGATATTGCCGCCCGAGCCAGCGCGGTGGGTACACCGGTACACGTTGATGCCGTGCAAGCGGTAGGAAAAGTTCCCATCGACTTTTCCCACCTAGGGATCACCAGCCTTGCAGCTAGCGCCCACAAGTTCGGCGGTCCCCGCGGCATTGGCCTACTTCTAGCCAAGCGGAGTCCCGCACCCCAACCCATTGCCTATGGCGGTGGGCAGGAACGCGGAATTCGTCCTGGAACTGTCGACGTCGCTGGTGCTTCCGGTCTAGCTGCGGCTTTGGAGGAATCCGTCGCGGAAATTTCTACTCAAGGTGAGCGGATTTCCGCGCTTCGCAATAAGCTCCGCGATGGAATTCTCGCCACCATTGACAATACAGTCATCAATTCCGCTGAACCGTGTTTGCCTTCTCACTTGCACGTCTCTTTCCCCGGCGCAGATGGCGATAGCCTCATCATGCTGCTAGATTCCCTGCAGATTGAGGCCTCAACCGGCAGCGCCTGTAGCGCAGGTGTAAACCGCATGTCTCACGTTTTGGAAGCGATGGGAGTAAGCGAGGCTGAAGGAATCGGCTCCTTGCGCTTTACGCTAGGCCGGCTTACTTCGGAAGAAGATGTCGATTACGTGTTGGCTCATCTTCCCGAGGTAATCTCCCGAGCCCGATCCGTCTAGCTTTCATTCCTTTCCTTCGCCGCTGCCCGTCGGGCGGCGATAGCTTGGCCCACCGTTAGCGCCCAGTTCTTGTTCTTGGGCGCTAACGGTCCTTGGGGCTCGTCATATTCCCAGCGCCCATCATCAAACAGCCACACAATGTCCCCAGTGTGCGGATCCATGATATAAAAAGCACCGCCGTCAGTCTTGACGTTATGGTGGTGCTGGCATAGTGAAACCAAATTGCTCCCTGCAGTTTTCCCTCCCCGAGCATGGTCAATGCGGTGGTCTTTCTGGCAGCTTTCCGCAGGGCGGTAGCACCCCGGCCAGCGGCACACCCCATCGCGGCCTTCCACATAGGCGCCTATGAGCGGGGGAGTAACGTAGCTTTCGCTTTCCATTTCTTTGGCTAAGTCCATGTCTCGCGTCTGAGCGGGGCGCAGGTTATCCGCGGTCTCTGGGCTTACCCATCCGAATCCCCGGATAAACGCGGGTGCAGACTCCTGATCATGGGCGCGATACATGTGCAGAACTACCTTAGTCCGAGACTCAATTTCACCCAGAATCAATTTGGCCAGTGCTTCTGCCTTGGAAAGGCCATGTTCCGCGGCGGCTTTGCTGATGTGTTCGTCGATAGCTATAAGGGTAGCTTCGTCAAATTCAACTGCTAGCCCGGCTTTGCCACCGAAGCTGGAGTAGGTGAAATAGGAGTTATTCTTCGTGGGAGCCTCTTTGTTTTCTTCGGTGGAAGGGTTTTCAATAGCAATGAGGCCATTGAGTTTTCGCCGTAAATTCGTGTTGGAGGGCAGTACCTGTCTCGGGTTCGAGGGGGTCAAATAACGAGATAGTTCTTGGTCTATCCTCTCGAGGGTTTCCGCAGGGACATCACCGAGCTTGCTAAGTACGGCGTCGATAGTAACGAGGCGAGAGAAATCCAGGAAGTAGTAGGTTTCCTGCAGGGCCATTGTTAGAGGTAACTCAGCCAGCCGGTAGAGCGCCATGGTTATATCGCGCGTGCGCCGCTCACTCAATCCCGTACGGGTGGCAAGGGTATGGCAAGAAATGTCGAAATCGTCTTCTAAGTCTGGTTTGGCATCTTTCCAGAAAAGGTAATCTTGCTTTCTGATCTCGGTCGCTTTAACTGCTAATGGATCTTTAGGATCATTGACTATGTAATAGGATTCCAAAATTATTTCCCCCGAATATTAGAACTGCTGAACTAATCTTCACAGTGTCTATCTTACGCTGTGGGTGCGCCCGCCACAAGAGGGGGGCAAAAATGTGTTCTAAATGGTGAAATTGCCTACGGTGACAGAAATAGAAGAAAAGAAAATTATCTCAAGTGGCGCGTGTTAAAGATGTTGATAGAGTGAAACCATTGTTAGACTCACGCGCATGACTTCAAAGAAGGCACTCCGAAAGAGTATTACTGCGGTAGTTACCGTGGCTGCACTAGCTATTAGTGGTACCGCTGTTGCCCAGGCGGTGAGCTTTGGCGCCCCTAAGGGCGTGGACGTTGCGGCACACCAGCACCCGGGCGGCACGCCCATCGATTGGTCTAAGGTACGTACTGACGGTCAGTCTTTTGCATTTGTAAAAGCAACTGAGGGTGGGGATTGGGTAAATCCGCACTACGTCGAAGATGTTCAGGCCGCCCACGCTGCCGGCCTTAAGACAGGCGCATATCACTACGCTCGTCCATCGACTGACGCCAAAACGCAAGCGGCGAACTTTGCCGCGCAGATTGCGCTGGCGCCAGATCAGACATTGCCCCCCGCACTCGATATCGAGGTGGATGAAGGTAAATCCGCGGCCCAGTTGGAGCAGTGGATCGAAGAATTTACCAGCGAGCTCAAGCGCCTTACCGGCCGCACTCCCATGATCTACACCTACAAGTACTTCTGGATGGGGCAGATGAATAACTCTCAGAAGTTCTCGGATATGCCGTTGTGGCTTGCGGCCTATCAGGATCAGGCGCCCGAGGCCGTGGGTGGCTGGAAGAAGCTATCCTTCTGGCAGCGTTCTGGCTCCGGCAAGGTGGCAGGAATTCCTACCGACGTTGATATGAACCTTTTTAATGGTTCCAAGCAGCAGCTGCAGTCCTTTAGCGATGGAAATTATGTGGATGTCGGCGGCGCGCTCGAACAGCTCGTGGTGGGCGATGGCGTTGACCTAAGCTCGGACAGCACGCCGCTTATTGGCGCTATCCTGGCCCTCGCAGCAGGCCTGATTGCTATTCCCCAGCTTGCCGACGCCGCCGAAAAGTCCGGCCTTGACCCCCAAGCAGCGCAAGGCCTAGCAGGCTTCGTGAAGACCTTGCAGGACAAGGATGCCCTCCCAGTAGAAGATCTGGGTGATATGGCGAAGGGCAACTTCTCTGTCGGTGACCTAGCAATCCTGCTGGACAATGCCGGTCACGTGAACAACGTTAAGTCTGGCAATGTCTCCGAGTCCGAAGTTTCGGAGGCTAAGAACGCGGCCAAGAAGGCTGGCGCTGATGTTCCCGATTTCGATGCGGGCCAAGTAGCCACGCTACTTAATCGCGTGCTGCAGTAGCACCAGCGAAAAACGCGCGGGTCCACGCCTCGTCCTTGTAGTGGGCGGGCACCGCCCCGCCAAGGAGTGCCTTAGCCAGCTGAGCGGCTTCAATGGAGCCCTCGGCTGGCATTTCCGTATCTGATGCCACAAGGATGATGTTTCCGTAGCGCCGGCCCTTAAGCATTGGTGGGTCCGCGATGACCGCGAGGTGGTCAAAAACCTTGCTTAGTCCGACCAGTTCGCTCTTTGCTAGCTGGAGATCAGAATGGTCTCCGCAATTGGCAATATAGAGTCCGCCAGGCTCTAGTGCCTGCTTTGCAGCCTGGAAGAACTCCACGGTGGTGAGGCTAGCCGGAGTCTTATCGCCAGCAAATACATCCCGGATGATGATGTCGCGGCTGGCGGGCAGGAAGCCCTCGGTTTCTTTGCGTGCTTCGCCGGCGCGGATCTTCACGGTAGGGGAACGGGGGACGTCGAAAAGCGTACGCACCAATTCCCCCAGTTTGGCGTCGAGTTCGACCACCGTGTGGCGGCTACCCGGGAGCTTGCTGGCAAAATAGCGTGGAAGGGAGCAGCCTGCGCCACCTAGGTGGGTGACACGCAGCTTATTCGCTGGCCGAGTATTGAGGTGTTCGACGGCCGCTGCAATCCAGCGCATGTATTCGAACTCCAATTCTTCTGGCTCGCCCAGCACGATGTGGCTACTCGGCACGCCGTTAACGTTGAGGATATAGGCTCCATCGCGGAACTCATCCGCCACAACCTCGGCTGTTCCGGTCGAGATTTCGAAGGTGCCGGTGATTCCTTGTTCGGTGGAGGCTCGCTTTCTTCCCATGTGACACAAGCTTAGGGAATGGATTCGATTTAAACCGCGTTGGGGCTAGGGAGTAGACTTTCGGGCCTGTAGTCAAGGTGAATTGGGGAGCGAGATGCGAGTATTGGTTGCCATGTCCGGCGGCGTGGACTCATCTGTTGCCGCCGCCCGGGCGGTAGAAGCTGGCCATGAGGTGATTGGCGTTCACCTCGCCCTGCACAAGGACGCGCAGCAAACCAGAGAGAAAGCGCGCGGTTGCTGCTCGCTGGAGGATTCAGCCGATGCTCGCCGCATCTGCGATAAGTTGGGCATCCCCTTCTATGTGTGGGATTTTTCGGAAGAATTCAAAGAAGAAGTCATCACGGACTTCGTGGATTCTTATGCTCGCGGCGAGACACCTAATCCTTGCTTGCGCTGTAACGAGAAGATTAAGTTCCGAGCACTGCTACAAAAGGGCATGGCGCTTGGCTTCGATGCGGTTGCGACGGGCCACTACGCCACCCTCGATGAGGACGGCTACATGCGCCGGTCCTTGGACGAGAATAAGGATCAGTCTTATGTGCTCGGCGTGATTTCTGCCGAGGAGTTGGAGCACTGCTTTTTCCCCATCGGCGATACCCCTAAGCCACAGATCCGCGAAGAGGCCGCCGCGCACGGATTTTCCACCGCGAAGAAACCAGACTCTTACGACATCTGCTTTATTCCAGACGGCAATACGCAGGCCTTTTTGGGTGCCCGCATTGGGCTGCGCCCCGGCATGATCGTGGATCAAGAGGGTAAGGAGCTCAAGGAGCACGATGGCGCGTGGAACTACACCATCGGCCAGCGCAAGGGCCTGGACATTAAGGCTCCGGCTGCCGACGGCCGCCCTCGCTACGTCACCGATATTGATGCTGCTACCGGAACGGTAACCGTCGGTGCCCGCGAGGATTTGGCCGTAACCTCGATTCAGGCCGATCGCCTAAAGTACCTCCACCCGGGCATGGATGGGGATTTCGAGTGCGAGGTTCAGGTGCGCGCGCACGGTTCCGTAGTGCCCTGTACCGCCCATGTTGACCGCGAGGCGGACGAGATGCGCCTCGAACTTAAGGAGCCGCTATCTGGTGTCGCCCGCGGCCAAGCGGCGGTGCTGTACTTGCCTTCGCCGGACGAGCTGGGAGACATCGTCATCGGCTCCGGCACCATCTGCGGAACTAATTAAGCACGCAGTTGGCAATGAGGCGGTCTAGGGCACGGACATCGATATTTGGGCCAATGTTGATTTTGAATTCGCCAGCCCTAGTCCACAGCTGCAGCTCCGCGTTGAAGTCAAGGAGCTTTCCTGCGTTTTCCGTGGACCACATGTTGATGGAGGAATAGGGCAGGGAGTACATCTCTACCTTTTTGCCTGTAAGACCTTGCGCGTCGCGGATGATGAGGCGCCTATTGGTAAATACGGCGGCATCGCGGACTGTCTTAAAAGCGCACACTGGATATTCCTGTTCGGCCAAGACGGTGGAAATGTCCTGGGGAATTTCGCATTCGTTGTAGAAGGTCCAGCCGGAGTATTTTTCCACGCCCATAGTAAGGTTCCTTTCGAAGTGATACGTCGCGTATCGGATAGATAATTCTGAGAAATAATACTAGCGCCGAGGTGAATATGGATGCTTTTGGCTTAGGCCCTATGCCGGGATACTCCATGAGTGAGGCGGCAGACATCGTGATGGGTGAGACCGGTGGTCTCCCGCACCTTCCGCAGTTGCCGGACCGCGGGATTTATGCTGGGGCCATTGGACGCACAGCGGGTTTGTTGGAAGCAGTCTCCATTGACCGCGGACCGCGCTCATGGGTGCTCAGCGATCGGCCGCAGCTCATCTCGCACCGGATTGTCGACCAGATGAGCCGGGACGTGGACGAGATTCAGGAGGTGTGGGGCGAGTCAGTTCCCCGTATCAAGGTCCAAGCGGTAGGACCGTGGAGTTTGGCGGCCGCTGTGGAGCTAGGAAACGGGCACCGCGCGATTACTGATTCGGGCGCTTTCCGGGACCTGTGTGGTGCACTATTGGCCGGAATTCAGGAACACAAGGCACAGGTGGCACAGCGCTTTGGGGCAGAAGTGCGAGTGCAGCTGGACGAGCCCCTGCTTGCCGACGTCCTTTCGGGCACCCTTCCAGGGACCACCGACTTCGATACGATTAGGGCTGTTTCCGCAGACCAGGTCAATGCGACACTGGCGGAGTTTGGCGCGGACTACCTACGGCTTCGCAAACCCATATGGGAAGTGGCGGCGAAGACGGTGCTGCTCGATTTTGCTGGTCTAGCCTCGCCCGAGCATCTCGATGGCTTGGGGCAGTGGATTGATGGCGGCGCTCGCGTCGGATTGGGCGTGGCAGGGCAAGATGCTCGCACGGAAGCTATTGCTATTGCACAGCACTTTGACCGCATGGGACTGTCGCGGGAGCGAATTCCAGAGCAGGTTGATATCTTCCCGTGGCCGGTGGAAAAGGCCGCGCCCAGCTACTCCTTTGCCGCTGAGGTGGCGGGCATCCTCATCCGCGACGCCGGCGATCTTTAATCGACACGCCCGCGGCTATCCGTGGCGGTGAAGTATTCGCCCATATAAGGGATGACGTAGCGCAGCTTGCCATGTGCAGTGGGTTCGATGAGGTCGGCGTCGATAAGCCGCTGGCGGGTGGCCGACAGTGAGCGCACCGTGCGGTCCATGTGGCCCGCGATGTCTGCGATAGTAGCGATGCCATCGACTTCGACTGCGGCCATTGCTTCCAAAAACTCCCGCTGCGCCGGCGGCAAGGGCAACGTCGCAGGCTGGTGCACCTGCGCTCCCATAATTGAAATCGCATCTGGAGCTATCGAAGCAATCGTCTCCTGAGAAATGCCACTTTCTTGATTCTGGCGACTGCGCTCCCATGCCAGCGAGCCAACCAATTGCACGAGGTACGGGTAGCCGCGGGTAAGCGCCGCGGCGTCCCTAATCGCCTCGGGGCTAAATTCTAACCCCGAGCCAGACGCTGTGTGCTCTAGAGCCTGCTGCGAATTGGCCGGAGACAGCGGTCCTAAGACGAACTTCTGGGCCCGGCGCAGAAACGTCACCCCGGGCAAATCCAATAGGTGGTTGACCCCTTGGGGAAGGCCGGCGGCTACCAAAGCGATATCAATTTCATCGCGCACCAGGTCTTGGTAGGCCACTGCGATGGTGGTGAGCTCTTCGACATCGGCGTCTTGCACCTCGTCGATGGTAAGCAGGATTCCGGTGCCTTTTAGCTCTGCGGAAAGCTCACGCAGTCGAGTATTCAGCGTGGGGGTGAAGCGATCTTCCTTTTGATGGTCGAAGCCGATTGATCCCACGCCGCCGATGCCGATGCGGCTGACCTTCTTCTTGTCGCTCGGAGAGAGTTGTTCAAGCAGCCTGGGGATGGTGGTATTGACCAGTTCCTCGACCATAGTGGAGCGCCCTGAGGCGCGTAGCGTTACCCACCCTCGGGCCTCGGCGATGTCCTCCAACTCGTTGATAAGGACCGTTTTGCCGATGCCCCTAGCGCCGCTTAGCACCATGGAACGGGAGGCATTGCCTGCTGAACCATCGAGGGCAGTGCGGAAACTATCGAGCACGACGCCGCGGCCGACCCAGAATAGGGGAGGGGCGCCGAATGTCGGGCGGAATGGGTTGTCCATGCGTCTAGTGTAACCCGTTTTGTCGGAGATTTGGGAGACTTTCAGTCATACTTGGAGAGTTAGGAGAATTGGGAGACTTTATCCTATGAGCGGCCATGCAGTGGAGACATCCGAGGCATCGCGACCCTTGCCCTCTAAGTACTTCTTGAATGCTGTCCGATCCTCGTACCACTTGACCGCCTGGAACTCCATGAGCTCGTTTTCATCCATTTGTGCCAGGTTGGGGTAGTGCTGGCGTACCTGTTTCCATGCCACACGGGCGGCCGCCAGGGCGTCGGCAGTAGCTTCGTGGGCGTTGCCCAACTCGACGCCGTAGTGCTCGCACACGGCGCCAAGGGTGCGCTTGCCCTTGCGCCATTTATCGCTGACGCGGTCGATTACATAGGGGTCATAGACTGGGCCGGTGACCGTGAAATCGCCGGTGAGGCTTCGCAGCACAGTGAGATCAAAAGCAGCGTTGTAGACAATGAGCGTTAGACCATCCTCCCAGGCGGCCTTGATGGCCTCGACCGTATCTTTCAGGACCTCTTCGTGCGGTCGGCCCTCGGCGCGGGCTTTTTCGGTAGTGATGCCATGCACGTTGGTCGCTTCCTCCGGGATCTCGATTCCGGGATCGGCGAGGTGCTCCACCTTTTGTACATCGCGGCCATCAATGCGGACTAAGGCAGAGGTGACGATGCGGGCTTCTTTGGGATTGGCCGAGGTGGTCTCAAGGTCGAAGGCGAGCATGCGGGAGGCGTCGAAAGTCATGATCCATACCTTAGTAGCTAGCCCCGACACGAGGGATAGCTACACTTGGGCAGCGTGACTAATCCAGTTGATCTGCACCGTGAATGGAATGACCTTGCGCAGGAAGTGCGCCGGCACCGCAACCTGTACTACAACGGTGAGCCGGCTATTCCCGACGCCGACTTTGACGCCCTCTTCCAACGCCTTCTTGCGCTCGAAGAAAAACATCCTGAGCTTGCTGTACCTGATTCGCCTACCCAGCAGGTGGGTGCTGCACCGAGCGCCGGCGAGGATATTGAGCACCTTGAGCGCATGATGAGCCTGGACAATGTCTTTAGCGCTGGCGAGATGCAGGATTGGCTAGACAGGACTCCCGCGAAGACCTATCTCACTGAGTTGAAGATCGATGGCTTGTCTATCGATCTGGTCTATCGCAATGGGCGTCTGACCACCGCCGCGACCCGTGGCGATGGCACAGTGGGCGAAGACATCACTGCTAATGCACGCGTGATTGAAGACATTCCGCATGAGCTCAAGGGGACAGATGAATACCCGGTCCCAGAGCTGATCGAGATTCGCGGCGAAGTCTATATGCGACCCGAGGATTTTGAAGAGATCAATGAGGAGCGCGCGGCCGATGGCAAGGAAAAGTTTGCTAATCCGCGCAATGCCGCGGCAGGTGGACTGCGCATGAAGGATCCCGCCGAGGTGAAAAAGCGCCGCCTGAAAATGGTGTGTCACGGCCTAGGCGCGCGCGAGGGATTTTCACCCACCTCCCAACATGATGCTTATAAGGCAATTGCGGCTTGGGGGCTGCCCGTTTCCCCATATACCAAGCAGGTTCACTCGGCCAAAGAGGTTCAGGACGAGGTAGCGCACTGGGCAGAACACCGCCACGACGCCATCTTTGAAATGGACGGACTCGTGGTCAAGGTGGATGACTTGGCGTCGCAGCGCGCGCTGGGTGCGACTTCCCGCGCACCGCGCTGGGCCATTGCCTACAAGTATCCGCCGGAGGAAGTGACCACGAAGCTCAAAAACATTGAGGTGGGTGTTGGTCGCACCGGGCGAGTAACCCCGTACGCAGTGATGGAGCCAGTCTTCGTTTCCGGATCTACGGTGGAGATGGCTACCCTGCACAACCAATCCGAGGTCAAGCGCAAGGGCGTGCTCATTGGGGATACCGTCATTATCCGCAAGGCGGGCGAAATTATTCCGGAGGTCCTCGGGCCGGTGCGCGAGCAGCGCGATGGTAGCGAGCATGAGTGGACCTTCCCAGAGAACTGTCCTGCGTGCGGCACGAAATTGGCCCCGCAGAAGGACGGCGATGCTGATTGGCGTTGCCCCAATACGCAGTCCTGCCCGGCGCAGCTCTCGGCACGGTTGGAGTATCTGGCCTCCCGCAAGGCGCTGGATATTGAGGCCTTGGGCGAAAAGGGCGCGATGGATCTGATCGACAACGGCATCCTCGTCGATGAGTCGGAGCTCTTTGAGCTCACTGCGAAAAAACTCTTGGCCTCCGATGTCTATACCGCAAAGAAGGACACCAAAGACAAGCGCTCCAAGAAGGAGGGCAACGTCAAGGTCAATACGGCTGGCCAGAATTTGCTAAACAACCTGGAGGAGGTCAAGGGACGCGACTTCTGGCGCGTCTTGGTCTCGCTGTCCATACGTCACGTGGGCCCGATTGCGGCTCGGGCGCTTGCTTCCCGCTATGGATCCATGGACAAGCTGCGCGCTGCGAAGACGGAGGAGCTTGCAGAGGTCGATGGCGTCGGCATGACCATCGCGCAATCCTTCCACGATTGGTTCGGGGTGGATTGGCATCGCACGATTGTGGACAAATGGGCTGCTGCGGGCGTGGCCATGGAGGTGGCGGCCGAGGACCACAAGGAGCAGACCCTCGAGGGCTTGACCATTGTGGTTACCGGCAGCTTGGAGAACTTCACCAGGGATTCCGCGAAAGAGGCTATTGTCTCTCGCGGCGGCAAGGCTACCGGTTCGGTGTCGAAGAAAACCTCGTACCTCGTTGCCGGCGAAAAGGCTGGCTCGAAGGAGGATAAGGCTCGCGAGCTGGACATCCCGATTCTCAATGAGGCGCAATTCCAGCAACTACTAGAAACCGGCGAAGTCTAATTCGCTCCAGTTACTTTAGGAAGCTGCCCAAGATAGTGCCGATGTGGCCCAGATGCTCGACCTCGGAGGCGAGGTAGTCAGGGCCGCCGGTTCGACCCATGGCGATGACCAATCCGGTATCGCCGAGTGGGGCGGCGGCGAGTGCTGAGTCAAGTAGTGACCAGCTTTCGGGTACCCACTCGTCGCGCTCGGGCTGGAGGACGCGGGCGCTTTCGACCTCAATGTCGTGGGGAACGGTGCCGTCATCCTCCGGCGCCGCATTGGAGGAGGCTAGGCGGCGGATGGGTTCGTTATTGTCAATGACGATGCACCAGGTGGAGGTGAGTGCCTTCGGGATCGCCGCGACAACCTCTTCCATAGCCGCAGTGACATTGGTGGCATTAGCTACACGCGCGAGCAGCTCGATCTGGCCGCGGCGGTCTACTCGGCCGCTAAACGGGCGGATGGAGTCAATTTCCACGCCGTCGACGGAGGAGGCGGCGGTGATAAGCACATCGGCCATGGCGCCTTGGGGTAGCTCAATGACGATGTCATCCATAACGGTGCCGTCGGGGAAGTTTTCTACGATATCGACCGATTGGATATTGCCGTCGACGAGTCCAAAGGCGTCGGCAAGCTGGCCCAGGCTGCCAGGGGCATCGGGGAGCAGTACACGGATCAAAAAGGACATGGTCTTGCACGCTTTCGGTAGTTTGTAGTCCCAAACATGATACGTGCGTCACAATGCGGGCTTCAAGCAACGCAAATTTGGGGTGACGCGGCAGCCGCTGCGGTAGGTGCAGTACCATGGGTCGTTAGCAATTCACATAGTACATGCATCGTGTGAATATTTTTCACCCGCATGTCGATTATGCAGATAAAGGATGGAGTTCGCGTGTCTGAGATTTCGCGTGATGAGGTAGCTCACCTCGCCAAGCTTTCCCGCCTGGCCCTCAGTGAGGAAGAGCTAGCCCAGTTTGCAACGCAGATTGATGAAATTGTTGATTCCGTTTCCGCGGTAGGAAACGTGGATACCGAGGGTGTGGAGCCGATGAGCCACCCGCACTCCGTGGACGCCCCGATGCGCGAGGACGTTATTGTGCGCACCCTTACTGCAGAACAGGCCTTGGACCAGGCGCCGGCCGTAGAGGATGAGCGCTTCGTCGTGCCACAGATTTTGGGAGGAGAATAAATGTCTAACCTGACCGTTCCTGCGGAGGGCTTGACCTCCCTGACTGCCGCCGAGCTGGCGGAAAAGATTCATTCCCGCGAAATTACTTCCCGCGAGGTCACCCAGGCCTTCCTGGATCGCATCGCAGAGACCAATGAGGAGCTTAACTCCTTCCTGCACGTGGGTGCGGAAGAAGCCCTCGCGGCTGCCGACGCCGTGGATAAGGCCCTCGATGCCGGCGAAGAGCCTGCTTCCGGGTTGGCCGGCGTGCCGCTGGCGCTGAAGGATTTGCTCGTTACCACCGATGCGCCAACCACCGCGGCGTCCAAGATGCTGGAAGGCTACGTTTCTCCGTATGACGCCACCGTGACCAAGCGTTTGCGCGAGGCCGGCATTCCCATCCTGGGCAAGACCAACCTGGATGAGTTTGCCATGGGTTCTTCCAATGAGAACTCTGCCTTTGGTCCAGCGCATAACCCTTATGACACCGAGCGCACCCCGGGCGGCTCGGGCGGCGGTACCGCCGCTGCACTCGCTTCTGGCCAAGCGCCGCTCGGCATTGGTACCGATACCGGCGGCTCCATCCGCCAGCCGGCCGCGCTGACCAATACCGTTGGTGTTAAGCCAACCTATGGCACCGTGTCCCGCTATGGCCTTATTGCTGCGGCATCTTCCCTGGATCAGGCCGGCCCCTGTGGCCGCACGGTCCTGGATACCGCGCTGTTGCACGAGGTCATCGCCGGCCACGATGCCTTCGATGCGACCTCAGTGGATAAGCCGGTAGCACCGGTCGTCGCTGCCGCCCGCGAAGGTGCCAAGGGGGACCTCTCTGGCGTCAAGGTGGGCCTCATCAAGCAGTTTGAGCGCGATGGCTGGCAGGAAGGCGTGATGGAGAATTACCACGCCGCCGTCGAGCAGCTGCGCGAGCAGGGTGCCGAAATTGTTGAGGTTGATTGCCCGCACTTCGACGACGCTCTGGCGGCGTACTACCTGATTATGCCGTGTGAGGTCTCGTCCAACCTGGCACGTTTCGATGGTATGCGTTACGGCCTGCGTGCGGGCGATGACGGCTCTCACTCCGCGGAGCAGGTCATGTCCCAGTCCCGTGCGGAGGGCTTTGGCCCCGAGGTAAAGCGCCGCATCATGCTGGGCACCTATGCACTGTCCGTGGGCTACTACGACGCCTACTACCTGCAGGCGCAGCGCGTGCGTACCCTCATTGCGCAGGACTTTGCCCGGGCCTTTGAGCAGGTCGACGTGCTCGTTTCCCCGACCACCCCGACCACCGCATTTAAGCTGGGGGAGAAGGCCGAGGATCCGATGGCAATGTACAACTTTGACCTGTGCACCCTGCCGCTGAACCTGGCCGGCCTGTGCGGCATGTCCGTACCGTCCGGTATGGCGAGCGATACCAACCTGCCTACCGGCCTGCAGATCATGGCTCCGGCCTTTGCGGATGATCGCCTCTACAAGGTGGGCGCTGCCTATGAGGCTGGCCGCGATAAGTAAATTGCCGCCTGTGGAGTCCCTGACGATTCCATAAAGGTTTCTTTACCCCCGTTGAATTTAAATTCGTCGGGGGTAAATTATTGGGTATGCATTTCAAAAAGACCGCACTATTTTCGCTGTCCGCCGCTGCGCTGATGGGCGCTGGAGTTGCTAACGCTGCGCAGGTCCCCGACATCGATCCGGGGTTTAGCATGACCGCGCCGACCCAGTCTGATCTGATTTCTCCGCTCCCGGAGGGCGCAGAGAAGCTGGAGCCTCAGATTGAAGGACAGACCATCACCGGCGACCTCCACTCCGTTAAGGAAGACGGCAAGCTGAGCGTCTCCTTTGCTAAGGACCGCACCCTGGCGGTCAATGATGGCTGCAATACCTACACCACCACCTACGAGGTGGCCAAGGATGGCACCATCAGCGTGGGCGAGTTCAATTCCACCCGCGCGGCCTGCGATGAGCATACGCAGCAGCTTTCCGACGCCCTCCGTGGCCTCCTTGACTCCAACCCCTCCTTCTATAACCTTCCCGGCGGCACCGTTGCCTTGGGCAGCGATAATGCTGCGGTTGAGTTCACGGTGGCCAAGTAGAAACTAGCGGCACGCAGGATAAAAGAACGCGCACCATGTCGAGGGACGTGGTGCGCATTTGTGTGGGTGGGGACTATTTGGCGTCGGAAAGCGCATAAGCCGCGCCCGCCGAGGCTGCGGTGACGCTGAGTACCGCCGGCCACGCACCGATCTTCTTAGCCAGCGGGTGGGAGGCACCGAATGCGCCCACGTAGAGTGCGCACAGGCCGGCGGTGGTAGCCGGGGTGGTTTTCTTGGCCCAAGAGCGACCCGCCCAGACACCGGCGGCGGTGAGGATTACGCCGCCCAGCGGGCGAATGCCGGTCTCGCGGGCGGTGACCCAGCCACCGATGAGGCCGAGGGTGACAGTGGTGGCGGTAGAAACGTCTTGGGGCTTTTTAATATCGATCATGGACATATGGTCAGTCTAGGTCGTCATTTCTCGGACCGCTAGACTCTAAGGCCATGACTGTGGAGACGCATCTGCCGCCCGAGCGCCAAGCATGGCGCGCCATGTTTGCACTGTCCCTCGGCTTCTTTGTATCCCTGCTGGACCAATCCATGGTGGCGGTGGCGCTGCCTGACCTGCAACGCGAGCTGAACGCAGGGGTAAACCACACCATGTGGGTATCCGCGGCCTATTTATTGGCTGTGGTGGTGCCGCTACTTTTTGCCGGCCGCTTGGGCGATGTTTTAGGCCAACGCCGGATGTTCTGTTTAGGCGTGGGCATTTTCGGGCTGGGTGCGGTGGCGTGTGCCGTGTCTCCCACCGTGGAAGTGCTCATTGTGGCGCGTGCCGTGCAAGGCGTGGGGGCGTCCCTCCAGATGCCACAGACCATGTCCGTCATCAATCGCATCTTTGCGCGTGAGCGCCGTGGGCGCGCACTGGGCGTGTGGGGCGTCATCGGCTCGGTAGCGGCACTTGCCGGTCCACTCGCCGGTGGCTTTCTGGTCGGGCACTTTGGGTGGCAGGCCGCCTTTTGGGTACACGTTCCCTTCGTGGTCCTAGCCATTGTCTTCGCGCTGTTGTGGGTGCCTGAGCTACCCACGACCGCGCAGTCTATCGATGCGCCCTCGGCCATCGTTTCGCTCATCGCCTTGGCGGCAATCGTCTTTGGTATTCAGCAGGGCCCGGTGCTTGGCTGGGGATGGACCATTTGGCTGATCCTGCTCGCCGGAGTGGCCGCTAGCGTCTGGTTTGTGCGATTGCAGGCTACTGCCGAATCTCGCGGGGCCAGCCCACTGGTGCCACTAACGCTATTTAGGGACCGCAACTATCTGGCGGGCTCGGTAGGAATCATCGCTATGGGCTTTATGGCGGCCGCGGTGATGCTGCCCATCATGTTGTGGCTGCAGACCATGCAGGGAATGCCCGCGGGCGAAGCCGGCATCATCGTGGCTCCTATGGCGCTGGTGTCTCTCCTGATATCGCCGCTGGCTGGAATCATGGCGGATTATGTTAATCCGCGGATTCTTGGGGTAATGGGATTTTCTATCCTTATATTCTCGCTCCTTGCAGCATGGTGGGTCATGCAGGTCGACGCCCTTCCGTGGGTCCTCGGTCTACCCATTGCCGGGCTCGGCGTGGGACAGTCCTTCATTTGGGGTTCCAACGCAGCTACCACCTTGCGCGATATCTCGCCGGAACTCATGGGCGCTGCCTCCGGTGTGTACAACACCTCCCGCCAGGTGGGTTCCGTGGTGGGAGTTGCCCTGGTATCCGCAGTTATGCAAACGGGTAACCCAGAGGCGGCAATTATTAATTCGCTGCTCGTCATCGTGGCTGCGCTGGTGGTGGGTCTGGTTTCTGCCCTAGGTTTTAGGGACACTCTGCAGGCCTAAAAATCGCGCGCTAGATTGGTAGATATGCGTCTAGGTGTTTTAACGTCCGGCGGCGATTGCCCCGGCCTCAATGCTGTAATCCGTGCGGTAGTGCGTACCGCGTCCAATGAATTTGGAGATACCGTTGTAGGTTATGAAGACGGCTGGGTGGGCCTGATGGAAGACCGCCGGCGTGATCTTTATGACGATGCGGAAATCGATCGTATTCTGTTGCGCGGCGGCACCATCCTGGGCACCGGCCGCCTGCATCCGGATAAGTTTAAAGCAGGCCTTGACCAGATTAAGTCCAACATGGCGGATGCCGGGGTGGATGCCCTTGTCGCCATCGGTGGTGAAGGTACCCTCAAGGGCGCAAAGTGGCTTTCTGATAACGGCGTGCCGGTAGTGGGCGTGCCGAAGACCATTGATAATGACGTTAACGCCACCGACTACACCTTTGGTTTCGATACCGCCGTTTCTGTGGCCACCGATGCTATCGACCGTCTGCACACCACCGCGGAGTCCCATAACCGCATCCTGATTGTGGAAGTTATGGGCCGCCACGTGGGATGGATTGCCCTGCATGCGGGCATGGCTGGCGGTGCGCACTACACCGTGGTACCGGAAGAGCCCTTCGATATTGCGGAGATTACGAAAGCGATGGAACGCCGTTTCCAGATGGGCGAGAAGTACGGCATTATCTGCGTGGCAGAAGGCGCCCTCCCGAAGGAGGGGACGATGGACTTCGAGGCCGGCGGCGTCGATCAGTTCGGGCACCAGACCTTTAACGGCATTGGCCAGGTAATTGGCGATGAAATCAAGGCACGCACCGGGTATGACGTGCGTACGACCGTGCTGGGGCATATTCAGCGCGGCGGCACGCCGACGGCTTATGACCGCGTGCTTGCTACTCGCTACGGCGTGCACGCAGCGCGCGCCATCCACGAAGGTAAGTCTGGCATGTGCGTTGCCCTCCATGGCGAGGATATTGACCTCGTCCCGTTGGAAGATGCCGTGGGCACGCTGAAGACGGTACCGGAATCGCGTTATCGCAACGCCCAGGCGCTCTTTGGTTAGAGGCAATCCGCGTTCCGAATATTAAGATAGCGCTCCCACTGGGTGGGAGCGTATTCTTTTGTCCATGAGTATCGATAGCATGACAGATAATCGGGTGAAGGTGCCCTCTGCGCCCTCCTCAGCGCAAGACCGCCAAGCGCTCATTGCGGCGCTAGGCTTTCCCGTGCTCGTGATTATCGGTGGCGTGGTGGGATACCTTGCGCCTGAGACCGCAGCTTCCTTCGCCCCGCAGGTCACCCCGCTGCTGGGTATTGTCATGTTCGGTATGGGCCTAACCCTCAAGCCGGTGGATTTTGCCTTGGTGGCACGCCGTCCGCTGCCTGTTCTTATCGGAGTGGTAGCGCAGTTCGTCATCATGCCGCTGGTGGCGCTGCTGGTAGTCGCGGTGATGGATCTTCCCGATGCTGTAGCTGCCGGCGTCATTTTTGTAGGCTGTGCGCCCGGCGGTACGAGTTCCAACGTGGTGTCTTATCTTGCGCGCGGTGATGTGGCTTTGTCGGTGACCATGACGTCCATTTCCACCCTGTTGGCGCCGGTCCTTACCCCATTGCTGACACTGTGGCTGGCAGGGGAGTACATGCCGGTCTCCGCCTCCGCGATGGCGTGGTCCATTGTGAAGGTCGTGCTCATTCCGGTAGTCGCCGGCATTCTCATCGGCATGTTGGTTCCACGCGTGGTGGCAAAGATTAACGCGGCTTTGCCGTGGATCTCGGTTGCGGCCATTTCCGCCATTGTGTGCATCGTGGTCGGCGGCGCGCACGACACCATCGCTACGGCGGGTGCGCTGGTCTTTGCGGCTGTAGTTTTCCATAATGCCTGTGGCTATCTGCTGGGCTACCTTGCAGGAGCGGTCACCAAACAGCCTATTACCACCCGTCGCACCATGGCCGTCGAGGTGGGCATGCAAAATTCTGGCTTGGCCACCTCCCTGGCATCGACCTATATGAACCCATTGGCCGCCCTGCCAGGAGCCGTCTTTTCGGTGTGGCACAACCTCTCTGGTGCGGTGCTGGCAGCCATCTGCCGTTATTCGGATTCCCGAAAGCAGGGGAATTCCGCTAGAAATTAATCGTGACCGCAGGATAGGACTCGTCTACAAACCAGGGTTCTTTCTGCACGGTCAGTGGGGGCTGGCCTTGCTCGAAAGAGAGGGTGTCGCCGTCTTTGACGGTGGCGCCTTGCAGAACATGGTCTGCGATATTGGCCAGCTTGTAATAGAGATCGGTGGGATCTATGGATTCGGTGGCCGCCTGAACTTCTGGGTGTCCGGCTTGGACCAGCCCAACGGTATAACCCAAGATTTTGTTTTCTTTTTGGGTAAGCCACACCGGTGCGATGTGCATTGGGGCAAGGTTGTCTCGAACGGCCTCGAGGAAAGTATTCGGCGCGATAGAAACGTTGCCGCGCGGGTTGTGAACAATCAAGCAGTCGGGGTGCTCGGCTACTACCGCGGTGGCCTTGGAGAGTAGCTCAAGGTGATCGCGGCGGGTTTCGCGGAATTGCTTCGCGCGATCATGTTCGGCCTCACGGGGAAGCACGGACACGAGGATTTGTGCGGTGGCGGAATCGAGGCCGCGGGCATCCGCGCTCAAAATGGGGTGGAGGCCATAGCTATCGCGGGTGGGAGGGGTATCGACGGCTTGGTCTGTCTCTTATACACATCTGACGCTGCCGACGAAGAGGATAGTGTAGATCTC
>ERZ1031329.3-NODE-3-length-145088-cov-15.553784_pt1 | contig 145088 bp, 139 predicted proteins | sample MGYA00518053_ERZ1031329 | MGnify/ENA primary metagenome ERZ1031329 (study PRJEB33718, sample SAMN03159840) | human skin metagenome | collected 2014-02-25 | study: EMG produced TPA metagenomics assembly of the PRJNA266117 data set (Human skin bacterial metagenome... | reverse complement strand
CTCCACACAATCACCTAACCCATGTCAGGTGTTTCCACGACCACTAGAAATCAAGAGGGGGCGTCGGCAAGAGCAATGGCACATCTCACATAAAGAAGGATGCACCTCTAAAATCACCCTTTTTACACTTGGTGCAAGTTTGCACCGAGTGTAAAGTTGCATGGCGTGCAAGAAGAACTATCACTACGCGAGCAGAAACGCCTCGAGACGCGCCTGCGCATAGAGGATGCCGCCACAAAACTGGTGGATGAACAGTCCTTTAGCGCGGTCACCATTGAGCGGATCTGCGAAGTAGCCGGTATTTCTCGGCGCACCTTCTTCAATTATTTCGATTCCAAGGAATCCGCCGTTTTGGGCGCTCCAAGCACCGAGTTTACGGAAGAGATGCGGGAGCTCTTCCTTAATGAGCCAACGACCAGCATGGTAGACCTCGTCCTTCAGTTGGTCAGACGGCATATGGAAGGCCACCACATCAACCCGACTATCCGGGATCGCCGCAAACGCATCTCCAATGATCCAGATGCAGCTGCGGCGGCAATAAGCCGGAAGCGAGCAAAATCCATTGAGCTCATCGATCTCATTGAAGAGCGCCTTAACAAAGAGCCGGAGCTTCGCGTCCTTGACAGCTGCTCTTCTAGCACCGAGGCGATGCTCATCGCCGGCCTCGTCCGTGAGGCACTGTGGTTGGCGATGGCATCCCCGGATGCAGATTGCAGCCTAGACCTCGGCGCGCGTCTCGATACTTCCCTCACGCTAATAACAGACTTTATGAAAGGAATGCGATGGTAGTTACGGCCACTAAGGCCCCTTCCCAGGGCCAAGCCCGCGCCGATAACCTCGGGCTTATTTTCTCGGCCCTGATGCTCACCATGCTGATGAGCTCCTTGGGCCAAATGATTTTCTCTTCCGCGCTCCCCACCATCGTTGGTGAGCTCGGCGGCGTCGACCACATGAGTTGGGTCATCTCCGCCTTCCTTGTCACCATGACCATCGCCATGCCTATCTCCGGCAAGCTGGGTGACATGTTGGGCCGCAAGTGGCTCTACATTGGCGGTATCGCTACCTTCGTTGTGGGCTCCGCCCTCGGTGGCTTTGCTAACTCCATGACGCTTCTGATTATCGCCCGCGCTGTGCAAGGCTTTGGCGCTGGATTCATGATGATCTCGTCCCAGTCCATCATCGCCGAGGTCACCTCTTCCCGTGAGCGCGGCAAGTTCATGGGCATTATGGGCGGCGTCTTTGGCCTGTCTTCCGTCCTCGGCCCCGTCCTCGGCGGCTGGTTCACCGACGGCCCAGGTTGGCGCTGGGGCATGTGGATGAACATCCCGCTGGGCATCCTCGCCATCATCGTGTGCACCTTGGTGCTGCACCTGCGCGTCGGTGAGGCCGACATGAAGCGCTTCGACTGGCTCGGCGCAACCTTCATCGCCATCACCACCGCTTCCCTTATTCTCATGACCACCTGGGGCGGCACCGAGTACGAGTGGGGCTCGTCCATGATCCTCACCTTAGGTGCCATCACCATCATTGGCGCCATCATCACCATCCTGGTGGAGCTACGCGCCAATGAACCGCTCATTCCAGTTCGCCTGTTCAAGAACCGCAACATGGCCCTTACTACTCTGTCCGGCGTGGTGCTGGGCCTGGCAATGTTCGGTGTTCTGGGCTACATGCCTACTTACTTGCAGATGGTGCACACCCTGACCCCAACCAAGGCGGGTCTGATGATGATCCCGATGATGGTGGGTCTTATCGGCACCTCCACTGGTGTGGGCTTCATCATTGCCCGCACCGGCCACTACAAGGTCTACCCCATCATCGGCCTAGCCATTACCGCTGGTGCATTGTTCTGGATGTCTCACCTGACCGTAGAGACTTCCCTGAAGCAGCTGGGCTGCGAGTTCTTGGTCTTCGGCATCGGTCTGGGCATGGTTATCCAGGTCCTCGTGCTCATCGTCCAGAACTCCTTCCCACTGTCCCAGGTGGGTACAGCTACCGCGGCGAATAACTTCTTCCGCCAAATCGGTTCCGCACTGGGTGCTTCCCTGGTTGGCTCCATGTTCATCCACAATATGAAGGATGAGATGGCCACCCGCATGCCAGAAGCCTTCCAAAAGATGGGTCCAGAGGGCGCGGCCTATGCAGAAAAGTTTGGCAATGCCGATGGTGGCGCCAATAGCCTCACCCCGGATTTGGTCGCGTCCTTCCCTAAGCCAATCGAGGAAGCAATTCTCAACTCCTACAATGACGGCCTGACCCCGGTTATCGCTCTGATGGTTCCGTTGGTCTTCGTCGCCCTCGTTCTCCTCCTGCCTCTGCGCGAGGAGCGACTGAAGGAAACCATTGACTAATGTCGCTTACACCGGCAGAAACTAAGGCTACAAGCCAAGAGCTGCATGCCTTGCGCGATGCACTCCCGCTTGCCGACGCCCCCATTGAATCCGCCCTCGGCTATGCCCCTGGCGGCCTGCAGGCGGCGTTGGATGTTCATGCCAACCCCATCGAGGTATGGCGCACTAGGGACTATCTAGTTTCCTTAGCCCGCGCACACGGTATCCCGATCCCGCGCTTTAGCCGCTTGAGCGATAACATGCGCTCATCGGCGCAGCGCTGGTTCGGCCCCTGGGACGTTCCTACGGTGTAGCTCCCCACACACCCCGCTCTCGGCGGGGGATTTTTTATTGCCAGAAACCCATCTGCCGCAGAACTTGGGACCCAATTCCCAAAATGGCAACGATGGCGGCAATGATGCCGATAGCCGCGCCCGCGCTCGATCCTCCACCAATGCCGCTTATCGCTGGCTTTTTGGTGACCGCTACCGTCTGGTTCAGTGCTTCCCCCGCCGGGCGAGTTTCGCCGTTGCGCAGCAGGTATGGAGTAATACGCACCTCAGCCGTGCCTTCCTGCAAAGCCTCATATGTGCCGTCAGAATGCACCGCAAGAACTTCCGGATCGGACGAGGTTAGCGATGACCCCGGCACCCCTAACCGGGCACCGTCCCATCCCGCAATGCTTAGGCCAATGCTGCCAGAATCGCCCACGTGAGTGCCGCCGCTAAAACGAATTGCCGCACCTGCCAAAGCGGTTTCCGGTATCGCAATGGGAAATGCGTGTCTCCCTTCGAGGCGCTCTGGAGCGCCCGACACCGCGTGCTCGGAATAATGGCCGGCCGTCGTATTTCCAACCTGTGCCTGGGCAAAATAGTGGTTGGCCGGGTTAAGCAAGCTGTAAATATGCCCCGCACCGTCAGAATAGGAACCGTTAGAGCGAATGAGCTGATTCCACTCGCTGCCAGAACCGCCATCAGTAGACCAGTTAGCAATGGCGCGTTCCATCGGTGAAGTGGTGAGGTTTTCTGCGAAAAAGGCGCCGGACTTTACCGTCCACGGCTCCTCCCCGCCTCCACGGCGATGATCAAAATCGTCGTTTTCCTCCGCAGCGCGTTGCATCGCGGAGTGTTCCAATCCCCTGCTCCAGGATATGCCGTTGATGTATGCGGTGCGGTCCGGTGCGACGTCGCGAAGCCTAGCACCAGCAAACGGAAGATTGGCATCCCAGGCCTTGGCGCGCAACTCATGCAACTGGCGGGTCACCGTCTCGATATGGGACTGTAGCTCAGGAGTGGCAAACACATAGGCCACACCACCATCAACCTGGGTGATATCCAACTGGGCAACAGGCACCGAGCCTGCGGAGGGATAGGACACAGCTCCCGCTGTAGGAACAGAAAGCGCCCCTGCCGTCATAGCCGCAACGGTGGACAAAGCAAGGGCACGAATACTCCCTTACTTTGTCCGTGCGCTTTGGGAGAAGCTACCGCTTCTTTTCCTCCGGCTTGGGCAAAAGCAGCTCGTACACATCGGTATCTCGCCACTGGCCCGCAAGCTCGCCGTAGGTCATCTTCGCCATGTGAGAGTAAGTGCCCACCTTCACAAATCCACGGGACTTATGCAGCCCCGCAGAACCGGCGTTTTCGGGGAAGATCCACGAGTGGATAGCCCACTTATGCAGGTCCTTACACACCTCAATCAAGCGATCCAAAAGCGCGCCGCCGATGCCGCGGCCCTGCGCCTCGGAGCCCAAGTAAATAGAATCCTCCACTACTCCGTGGAAGACGGTGCGGGTAGATACCGGCGCCGCAGACACCCATCCCAAGACCTTCGAATCATCATCGGCTTCAACAGCCACATGCACCGAGGGCATGATTTTGCCGGCTTTGAATTCTTCAAAGGTCAGGGAACGGGTCTCGTAGGTGGCGTGCCCAGTATTGAGTCCTTGTTCATAGATCTCTCGCATCTGGGGATAGTCCGCCGCGGTAAAGGGGCGGATGCGGAAATCCTTCTTCTTTTCGTCCGAAGACGTCTGCTTGGCGTTCTCGCTCATATTCAACATTATTACTGGGCAATGCCCAGGTTCGCCACGCTGTGCACATCACGATCGCCATACGCGAACATGTCTGGCCTAATCGCCACCTTCCAGCAGGTCGGTGACGAGCTCTGCAATGGCGGAACGCTCAGAGCGCTGCAGCGTAATATGCGCAAAAAGCTCGTGCCCCTTGAGCTTTTCAATCACTGCCTGGACGCCATCGTGACGGCCCACGCGCAGGTTATCGCGCTGCGCTACGTCATGAGTGAGCACCACCCGCGAGCCCTTGCCCAGCCGAGAGAGCACGGTGAGCAAGACATTGCGCTCCAAGGACTGTGCCTCGTCCACAATGACGAAGGCATCATGCAGGGAGCGGCCGCGAATATGCGTCAAGGGCAAGACCTCAATCAGGCCGCGCTCATGGATTTCTTCCATAACGTTTTCAGACACCAAGCCTTCCAAGGTGTCATAGACTGCCTGCGCCCATGGGTTCATCTTGTCCGATTCGGTGCCCGGAAGGTATCCCAACGACTGCCCGCCTACCGCATACATCGGGCGGAAGACTACGATACGGCGGTGCTCGCCGCGCTCGAGTACGGCTTCCAGTCCGGCGCACAGGGCGAGGGCCGATTTACCAGTACCGGCGCGTCCCCCGATGGAGACAATTCCGACGCTTGGATCCATTAGCAAGTCCAAAGCGATTCGCTGCTCCGCGGAGCGCCCTTGCAGGCCGAAGGCATTGCTATCACCGCGCACGAGCTCCACCACGCCATCCGCGGTGATACGCCCCAGCGCGGACTGCGCTCCCGCTACCAGGGTCAGTCCGCAATGGACTGGTAGCTCCTCCACGGCAGTGCCCTTTTCAGTGTGAACGCCGTCTAGCATGACTTCCCCATCACGGTAGAGGGCATCGATGACATCCGAGCTGGTTTGCACGGTTGCCATTCCGGTATAGCCGGTCAGAACCACATCCTGGGCGTGGTACTCATCCGCCTGCACACCTACCGCACCGGCCTTCACACGCAGTGGCACGTCCTTGGTGACTAGCACGGTATCTTTACCTTCGTGTGCAAGGTTGAGGGCGCAGGCCAAGATGCGGTGGTCACCTTCTGGGCCGCGGAACGCGGCTGGCAGTAAGGACTGATCTTGATGATTCAACTCCACGCGCAGTGTGCCGCCTTCTACGTTGACGGGCACCGGCTGGTCTAGCGCCTCATAAGTAGCGCGCAGTTCCTCCAAAAAGCGAAGAGCTTGGCGGGCGAACCAGCCAAGCTCCGGGTGATGACGTTTTCCTTCCAATTCAGAAATAACCACAACGGGAAGGACCACATCGTGCTCTGCGAATTTGCGCAAAGCCCAAGGGTCAGAAAGCAAGACCGAGGTATCCACTACATAAGTCTTGGTAGCGACGGTGTTATCGGTTGTGGCAAGCGGAGTAGAAAGTACAGAGGGACGAGTCATGGTGGCAGGGTTCTCCCTTGAAATGCGGTAGATGAAACTTCTTCCGTATAGCCCCAAATTCCGGGGTTGCCACCCAACGTAGGCACCGAAGGTTGAAATTACATGGGTGCAAGATGAACTTTAAGAAAACGAAAAATCCCTCCGCAGCGGATGCTGCGAAGGGATTACCTCAAAAAGAGCTTTTTACTTCTCTACGGAAGAGGTGAACTTGCCGCTCTCATCCTGGAGCCAGGAGATAACGCCATTGTCGAACTGCTGGGTCCAGCCCTTGCCCTCAGTAGCCTTCTCCTCTGCAGCCTTAGGCAGGCCTACCTCTGCGTCCAGACCGCCCTGCTCCTTCCAGGTTTCAGCGATCTTGCCGACGATTGGCTGAGCCTCATCGCCACCCTTGGCCATAGCCAGCAGGTTGCCGCCGTCGAAGGTTGCCAAAGAACCCTTATCGGAGGACTCTACGCTCTGTACGTCGCCCCACTCAGCCTTCTTCTCCTCGATGGCAGACGCCAGAGCTGCCGGAACCTCCTGGTCGCCATTGGCGGTGGAGACGGTCTTGGTGTCGCCGTCCTTGGAATCAGCATCCTCAGACTCAGAGTCCGCAGACTCGGAACCATCCGCGCCCTCAGACTCGGAGGACTCGGCGTCCTTATCCTTTTCGGAGGTAGCTTCATCAACGGCCGAGCCAGCAGCGTCGGAAGCATCAGCTGCTACGGAACCAGCAGTGTCCTTAGCGTCGTTAGCTGCGTCCTCAGCATCGGAGCAAGCTACGAGAGCAACGGACAGGGTTGCGGCTGCGAAGCCACCTGCGATACGACGAGTCATCTTCTGCATTTCTGCATCATCCTTTCAACGAGAAAGTTAGTTAATTCTAAATTTTTGTTTAATCGTCCTTCATGACGAACGAAGCCCACCGTAATGACACCACCCAGCGGGCGCCACCCACACGGACAGGAAGCAGACAGCAAATACTAAAGTACTACCTACGTTTGCGCTGCTTAAGGGCTTTCTTTTTAACTTGTAACGAATTGTTAACGTTTCTTCGCGCTTGCTTAGCCTTCGCCTTTTCCCTGGCGCTGCGCTTCGGCTTCTCCTGCCGCGAGGACCGCGCTGTGCGGCCCTTGGCGACGCCCACGAAGTCCTGAATTGCCTCTCCGTCATCCTCCTTGCGCCATACCAACGCAATCTCTGTCACCGGCACGGACTCATCCTTTAGTTCGAGTGGCACCACCTGTTTCTTGCTCAGCACCTTGAGAAGAGGGCGCGGCGCAATAGCGATTCCCACATTGGCCGCCACCACTTGGAGGGCATCGCGGACCGCAGGGACATCAACAAGCCCGGAATCGGAGAGGCGGTAGTTGAGGTGTTCATCTACGACGTCGGCAAGCGTAAGCTCCTCGCCTACTTCGGCATAGACCGAGTCCTTCGGAACCGCAATGCCGGGTGCCTCTTTATAAAGACGCACCACATGAAAGGAGTCATCCACGCGGGCATCCGGCAGACGCGCGAGGGCCACATCCACCTCTCCGCCTAGCAGCGGAGCTAGCGCATCGTCTGCATCAACGGTGTATAAACCACCATGAGCAGTATTTTCTTCGAATCGGCGGAACCACTTTCCAGGCTCCGTACCGGTGGCAAAAGCTAAGCGCAGCATAGAGGACAGTCTACTGAAAGTGCTACGGTAAAAGCGTGACTGAAGAACATAAGCAACCATCCGGCACCGCCATGCGTGCCCAGACCGCGGCGAAGAAGCTTGGCATCTACCTGCCCGCTGCGCCGGACGAGTTTCAAAATAGTGCCATTAGCCACGAAGAGCTGCGCGAATTGCAGCATAACCCGCCCGAGTGGCTGCAAACCTTGCGTCGCGAGGGTCCTCACCCTCGCCCGGAAGTCGCCCATAAGCTGGGCATCTCCGTTACCGCGCTCAAGAAAAACGATATGGATAAGCCGCTAACCACAGCGGAAATCAATCAGCTCCTCCAAGAGCAACCAGAATGGCTCCAGCAGGCCCGCGCCACCATGGCGCAGGCCCGTGGACATGAGGTAAAGGACTAGACCAGCTTCCAGTCCTCGAGGCCCTCATACAGCGGGTAGTGCTGGGCAATCTTATCCACGCGTGCGCGGAGGGCCTCCACATCGGCGTTCTTGCCCTGTACCAAGGCGGTGCCGATAATATCTGCGACCTCGGTAAAGGCCTCAGCATCCAAACCGCGGGTTGCCAGCGCAGAGGTACCAATGCGCAGGCCAGAGGTGACCATCGGCGGACGAGGGTCATTCGGGACGGCATTGCGGTTAACAGTGATGCCTACTTCATGCAGCAGATCCTCTGCCTGCTGGCCATCCAACTCGGAATTTCGCAGGTCAGCCAAGACCAAGTGCACGTCGGTGCCGCCGGTGAGCACGTCCACGCCAGCCGCCTTGGCATCCTCCGCGGTAAGGCGCTCCGCCAGAATGCGAGCGCCCTCCAAGGTGCGCTCCTGGCGCTCCTTAAACTCCTCGGTCGCGGCAATCTTCATGGCGATGGCCTTTGCAGCGACTACGTGCATCAGCGGTCCGCCCTGCTGCCCTGGGAAGACGTTGGAATTGATCTTCTTGGCGTACTCCTGCTTGGCCAAAATCATGCCGGAGCGTGGGCCACCCAGGGTTTTGTGCACGGTGGTGGACACGATATCAGCGTGCGGCACCGGGCTCGGGTGCAGGCCGGCGGCCACGAGGCCAGCGAAGTGGGCCATATCTACCCATAGGTAAGCGCCGACCTCATCAGCAATTTCACGGAAGGCCGCAAAATCCATGGTGCGCGGGTAAGCAGACCAGCCACCAATAATAACCTTTGGCTTCTCCTTCAGCGCTTGCTCCCGCAGCTTATCCATGTCCACGCGCATGGTCTCTGGGTCCACCTCGTAGGCAGCGACATCATAAAGCTTGCCAGAGAAGTTCAACTTCATGCCGTGGGTGAGGTGGCCGCCGTGGGCCAAAGACAAGCCCAAAATCTTGTCGCCCGGCTCAGCGATGGTGGAAAGCACCGCTGCGTTCGCCTGCGCACCGGAGTGTGGCTGCACATTGGCAAATTCTGCGCCAAAAAGCTCCTTCGCGCGGTTACGAGCCAGGTCCTCCACGACGTCGACATGCTCGCAGCCACCGTAGTAGCGGCGCCCCGGGTAGCCCTCGGCATACTTGTTGGTAAGCACGGAGCCCTGCGCCTGGAGCACGGCGCGAGGCACAAAGTTCTCAGAAGCGATCATTTCCAGAGTTTCGCGCTGGCGGGAAATCTCTCCCTGGATAGCGCCGAATACGTCCGGGTCAAGGTCGCGGAGGTCAGAGGTAAAAGAAGCCATAAAGGTGTGGTCCCCTTCTCAAAATCAAGCGGTATGGGATGCTGCATATCTTATCGTGCCATGCTCCCTAAGGGGGCATACTTTTACCCACAGATTATGCAAGTGCAACAATGGAGCCATGGCGCGCACACTGGATTCGAGTCCCTACCTAGATTTTGACCGCGAAACCTGGCGTGGTTTGCGTAAATCCATGCCCCAGGTGCTCACGGAGACAGAGGTTGAAAAACTTCGCGGCCTAGGAGACCGCATAGACCTCGATGAGGTAGCTGATGTCTACCTCCCCCTCTCCCGCCTTATCCATATGCAAGTCACGGCGCGCCAACAGCTCACCTCAGCTACTGAATCTTTCTTGGGGAATCCTCCAACACACGTTCCGTTTGTCATCGGCGTGGCAGGTTCGGTAGCGGTAGGAAAATCCACCACCGCCCGCCTCCTTCAGGTGCTGCTGCAGCGTTGGGATTCTCACCCCGAGGTCGCGCTCGTTACTACCGACGGCTTCCTCTTCCCCACCAAGACCTTAAAAGAACGCGGTCTCATGCAGCGCAAAGGCTTTCCGGAGTCCTATGACCGGCGCGCATTGCTCCGCTTTGTCACCGACGTAAAATCAGGAAAGCCACTGGTCAAGGCGCCACTATATTCGCATATCAGCTATGACATCGTGGACGGAAAATACCAGGAAGTCCATCAACCTGACATCCTGATCCTAGAGGGGCTCAATGTGTTGCAAACAAGCCCTACGCTCACCGTGGCGGATCTCTTTGACTTTTCAGTCTACGTTGATGCCCGCACCGATGATATCGAGCAGTGGTACATCAACCGCTTCCTCACCCTGCGCCACACCGCTTTCCGCGAACCTAATGCACACTTCTCTGCCTTTGCAGATATGGACGATGAGGAAGCCCGCGCCCAAGCCCGTGAAATTTGGCAGTCCATCAACCTGCCCAACCTCGTAGAAAATATCCTGCCCACCCGCATACGAGCCTCTCTCGTACTCAAAAAGGGCTCGCATCACTTGGTGGAACAAGTGCGGATGCGCAAGCTCTAGCGCTTATTTACCAAAGCGGCGCGAACGTTGGGAATAGTCCCGCAGGGCACGGAGAAAATCCACCTTGCGGAATGCCGGCCAGTAGGTATCTGTAAACCAGATCTCCGAGTACGCGGCCTGCCATAGGAGAAAGCCCGAAAGTCGTTGTTCACCAGAGGTACGGATAACCAGGTCTGGGTCCGGAAGCCCCTTAGTGTACAGGTGCTCGCCAATAGATTCTGCGGTGACGCGATCCGCCATCTCCGCAGCAGAGGTTCCTTTCTCGGCTTCCGCGCGCACCAAGTTCTGCACTGCGTCTACGATTTCTTGGCGTCCGCCATATCCCACCGCCACATTGACGATGACTCCGGTATTGTCCTTAGTTTCCGCTGCCGCCGCCACCATGCGCTGGCGAATATCATCCGGGAGCAGATCAAGGTGGCCGACAAGGCGGACTTGGCAACCGACATCGCTGTGGGATAGGTGCGTAACCACATCCGAGATGATGTCAAAGAGCAGCTCTACTTCTTGTTCGCTGCGCTTTAGATTCTCCGTGGACAGCAAATAGATGGTGACTACTTCGATATCGGTATCGCTGCACCATGAGATCATCTCTCCAATTTTCTTCGCGCCTTGGCGGTGACCGTGGCTGATATCGGTAAAACCAGCCTCGCGCGCCCACCGGCGATTGCCATCGGCCATGATGGCAATGTGTTTGGGCTGCGGCTTGCCTTTAATAAGGCGCGCCAGACGCGCTTCATAAGCCGGGTAAGCCAGCTGTTTGAGAGAACTCACGCTCATTAGTCTATCCGCCTAGAAAATGGACTTTTTGCGGTTATCGTAAATGCCAGCTTCTTTCATCGCCTCATCCACGGCTTCCTCATCAAATGGATCGATACCGTGGTCTTCCGCAAACATCATGCGGCGGCGGAAGCGTGAGTACCGGCGGTGAAAATTCCATCCCGCGATTAACACTGCAACTCCCATTAGGGCCAAGATCAGCAAGCCGATGGGCGAAGCTTTGCCAAATTCAGGACCCATTGGACCGCCTTCGGCGCCCTGGGTGCCTTGAGCAAGTACAAATGCATCATTTGCGGCAAGAACGAAAGAGCCATACACGCTCATGTCTTAAGCCTCCTCTTTTTCTTCGATGCCTGCAAAAAGGTTGTTTTCTGGCAAGGAGGTAGAAACGCGGGTTTTCGCCAGCTCAAACTCCTCGGTGGGCCACAGGCGTTGCTGTACCTCCACCGACGTCGCCAAGAAAGCACCAGCCGGATCAATCTGCGTGGCATGCGCACGCAGAGCCTCCTCGCGATTGCTGAAATAGTCTGCGCATTCCACCTGGGTCGTTACACGCGCCATGATATCTCCAAACGCGGTGTCCCAGCGCGCCAGCATCGGCCCATAGGGGCTAGTTTTGCCCTCCTCCAAGAGCAAATCATGGAATATCTTCATGCGCTGATAGACGAAGCCATGCGAGTAGTACAGCTTTAGCGGCGTCCACGCCTCACCCAACTCTGGGTGATACGCGGCATCGCCGGCCTTTTCCCACGCAATCATCGAGGCCCGATGCACCATCAAATGATCTGGGTGCGGATAACCGCCATTTTCGTCATAGGTGATGATGACGTGTGGGCGAAACTTGCGGATCACCTGGACAAATTCCTGCGCAACGGTGTCGTCTCCCTGCAACGCGAAGCAGCCCTCCGGTAGCAGCTCCTCCATAGACTTGCCTTCAACCGGATCCGGCAAACCGGAGTCAACGTAGCCCAGCCAGCGATGGTGCACGCCTAGCGCACGCGCAGCTTTAGCCATTTCTTCCCGACGAACCTCGCCCATATGTTCCTTGATCCCAGGGCGGTCCATGGCGGGGTTAATCACATCGCCGCGCTCGCCTCCGGTACAGGTCAGCACCAAAACCTCGTTGCCTTCTGCGGCATAGCGCGCGGTGGTTGCAGCCCCCTTGGAAGACTCATCGTCCGGGTGCGCGTGGATAGCTAGTAGGCGAAAATCGCTCACTGAAAATCCATCCCCTTATAAATCTAGGTTCTTTGAACAGATGATTATCCTAGTAGATAATTGGAAAACAGTGGTCCTCGGCTAGAGTGGGAAGCATGACTTCCGCCGGAAAATCTCGCTCAGCCGCCCGCTATGGCTCTCGGGGGCCTTCTGAAAAGAACTCAGGTAGCTGGACTAATAAGGCGCTGGTGCTGATCTTTATCGCCATTTTTATCGCGCTCATCTTCTTTGGCTTCCGGTACTTTCAACAAAAGGAGCGCGTGAACGCGCAGGTTTCCATCGTGACCCAAGAGGTTTTGAGCGATGACACCACCCGCGTCTGGGTCGACGTCACCCGTAACCACACCGATGAAGAGGCTTATTGCATTGTCCAAGCCTTTGATTATTCCAAGTCCGAAGTAGGCCGACGCGAGTTTCCTGTTCCCGCTGGCGGAAATGAAACCCAGCGTATCGCTGTTGACGTCCCGACCAACGCCCGCGCCGTCGCTGGCGGCGCTTATGGTTGCTCTGGCAATATCCCCGAATACTTGGATATGGATAACCCTGACTACGCGGAAAGCCGCTAGCCGCGTGTGCTAGGATTTGTAGCGCCTAGAACTGGGCATTTGCCTAGTTCCACTTTTACTTATGGCCCCAGGGACAACTAGGGGCTTTGACCACAATTCCTATCTACGGAAGGTTGCAGAATGGCTGAGCAGCAAAAGCAGTACATCACCCCAGAAACCAAGGCGAAGCTCGAGGCCGAGCTGCAGGAGCTTATCGATCATCGCCCAGTAGTCGCGGCTGAGATCAACGAGCGCCGTGAGGAAGGCGACCTCAAGGAGAACGCCGGTTACGATGCTGCTCGTGAAATGCAGGACCAGGAAGAGGCCCGCATCAAGCAGATCTCTGAGGTTCTCGCGAATGCCACCACCGAGCGCGGTGCTGTTCAGGAGGGTGTAGCCCACACTGGTTCCGTAGTTCACGTTTACTACAACGGCGACAAGGACGATAAGGAGACCTTCCTCATCGGTACCCGCGCCGCTGCTTCTGACAACAAGGATTTGGAAACTTATTCGGAGCAGTCCCCGCTGGGCGCTGCCATCCTCGGCGCGCAGGAAGGTGAGACCCGCGAGTACACCGCTCCGAATGGCAAGACCATTTCCGTCACCATCGAATCCGCTGCGCCGTATGATTCTGCTAAGGCCGCTACTCCGCGCGAGTCCTAAACTTTAAGCCAATTACCACTTTGGAGAAAGAGCATATCCCCATGAAGAAGTTCTCCCGTTACGCTGCCGCTGGTCTCGTCTTCACCGCCGGCCTCTCCCTCGCTGCTTGCCACCCACCCAACCAGCAGGACTCTGATTCCAAGGTAGAAAATGCTTCTACCTTCACTGGTGAGGCCCCAATGCAAAAGGACGCTGACACCAGCTCTTCCGCACCTGAGTCCGTTGTTCAAGAGCAGCAGCCTGTAGTTGAGTCCGGTGTCCCTGAGGAGCCAGCACAGCCGCACCTGAATGGTACCGCCACCGAGCTGCCGCAGCAGTAAAAAAGACGGAAGGGCCGAGGGTTTCCTCGGCCCTTTTTCATGTTATTTTTCCACGTTTACTTCCCGCACCCAGTCCCCGATTACGCCGGGCACTACAGCGGGCGGCTCGCCTAAAAGGTCGCGTTTATTGGGGTCCCTTTCGACCTGCGTAGTCACGGACTTTACGCGCTTTTTCTCACTATCCTTACCGCGCATCCCCATCATCGGGCCATAAGCCCGCGCCCCGCCAGTAGAACGACCGGCATTGCCCCCGCGCGTTGCCGGGCTGCTTTCGCCGCTTCCGGTTCCAAGACCAAGGCTGCCGCCTGCACCGGCACGCATACCGGAACCTCCTACGGTTCCTGTACCGGCGCCAAGACCTGCGCGCGAACCAACTCCAGCGTAAGGAATTGCCGCGCCAGTTCCGCGTCCGTGGCTTTGGCCCAGTTGCGCACCCCTTCCGGCATGCCTTATATCGGCGCTGCTGCTGAAGATTCCCGGGTTGGCTCCGAACCCACCTCGCAGCGGCTGTTGCTTGCCAAGGGCACCGCGACCGGCATCCGCGGTCCTTCCGGATGCCATCATTGGTGCCATACTCCCGCTCGCAGAATGCGCATTAGCTGGTGGCGCAACCGGGCCGCTACCGTTGAGCGTCCCCGTACTCACTCCAGCACCAACGGGATGTGCTGTGCCACTAGGAACCTGCCCCATCACCCCATTCGCTGCGACAGCCCCCGGCATCGATGCCCCTTGGGTGGATACTTCGTTGCCCCCAATGGTTACTTGTTCTCCCAGCCCCAAGCCTTCCAGCGCATTTCTGCCACTAGTATGCATCTGCTGGTGAAAATCGCTGATTTCCTGCGGGCTCATCCCCACAGCATCCAACCCGTTTACGTTTCCATTGACAACGTCAAAGTTTCCGGGGCCCAAATCGCCTCGCGCAATTGCCTCCGCAATCTTCTTCGGCCACACCACGGCTTCGGTAGTGTAGCGCTGACCATCACCTTCTACTCCGGCAAGTCCCGCATCGACGCCTCCGCCTCCCGACGCCGGCGATTGTTCCATCAATGCATGCTGGTAAGGCATGGCCTCTATCGCGAACCGCTGCAGGTCTGGTTGCAGCATGGCCAATGCGGCCTTTTCCGCAACTTCGCGCTCCACCGGTTCTGGGATTGCCATCACTTCCATAGCCATAGCCATCGCGGCCGGCTGCATCCCCATGAGCTTGGCATGGAATCCGGTTAGCTTCTCCCCCATGACCTTTGCATTTGCCACAAAATGGCTTCCCGACGCCGCCACCTCCCGAATCTTCGCCGCAGCCCTCGACGTAGCCTCGCTATCATTCTCGCTTTCCAAAGACCCGGCTGCTTCCTCTAACCCGCTGACAATATCGTCGACTTCCGACGCCAATGAGCTCCACCGCGCATTTGCCTCCGACACATTCCAAATCTGTGTCGACATCAGGTCCGTCGCCAGCTTCACGATGTCTGTACCCACATTCACCACCGGCATAGAAAACCCGAAGGGACTGTACCCTGGCTCCGGCTGGTTCATAATCGGCATAGACTCAATGCCTATGTCCCCACCCGCATCCGCAATCTCCATTCCCCTGCTATTCGCGTCCTCCTGCGCCTGAAAGCCACGTGCTTCCCTCCCCAAAGAATCAAACAGCCACTCGACCTGCTCTGCATAATTCAATAGCGACTGCCTCGCTGATCCTGGATCACTGTCCAACACTCGTTGGTGAATCCCACCAACGTGATCTATGCCAGACACTGATGAAAAGCTAGAATTTAACGGGCTATCGGCTTTACTCCTCAATTCCTGCACTCTGCGAAAAAGATCCCCGATACTGCTCGTCGTTCTGCGTACGCTTGAAACATTTACGTGCATAATTCCCCCAATTATCAACTAAGCTGCTTTATTAATGAAGCTGTAAGATTGCACCGGTCTTCAGTGGTTGACTGCAGGCCAATGTCATTTACGCTGACTATAAGTGTTCCCCGTTTAGTAGACACGTATCCATCACACTGAGTGTTTTCGAAAATTTCTGATCGAAAAATCTGTATTGGATTCTCTTCCTCCCCACCACTTTGTTGCAGTAACTCTTCTTTCAGATTCAAAGCATCTATTGAATTTGAGTCGCTGGCCAGCGAAACCAGAACACCGTCCGGTAGAGCTGTCCCATTTGATTCAAAGTTGCAGAACGTGCTGCCCGAATCTCTGCGATAATCAAGTGCCTTCGGTCTCAATCCAATATTTTCTATCTTGTCACCAGCGATCTCTGTACACGGATCGAAGAGTTCAAAGCTCGGATCAGTGGCATCAAATCCCCCCAGTGGCGGTAGGACTCCGGAAGATTCCCCCGGCCCCGTGGCGCCGGCCTCCCCCGATTGGCCGGCGCCTTTCACATTTTTCTCGCCGTCGGTGCGTGCCGATTCCCCCTGATTGCTGTCCGCGTCATCCCCCAGGTCCCCGTTGGTTCCCCCTGCACCGTCGGCCGAACTAATGCCGCCAGTCTCGTCCACATTCGTGGCTTCCTCTGACGCGCTCCTCGTACCGATGTCCGCAACGCAGCTACCCAGCACAACGGAGCTACTGACCATCAACGTTGCTACGGTTACCTGACGCTTCACAACAATCCTTCGCGCACTCACTTTCTGACGAGAGGAACAGAGAAAGTGAAGAAGAGAACTCTTCACTTCGTTTTCCTGTTCCGGTACACAGCATGCACGGAACTCCACGAATTTTCTACGCAACCAAGAAGGTTAACGGCGATTTAACAAAATTATTCGCCCCATATGTCACATCCATAACGCCTAAAAGGCGAAGTTTCCTGCTTATTAGCTGTACTACTCCTGAGGCCACCCTCCTAGACCAAATAAAGCCTAAACCCTCACTTTATCCCCCGAACTACCCCACTAATTACACGCTTGTAAGCGTTTTATGGCAGCAAAAAGGCCCGCAACACAGTGCGGGCCTACGTAAAAAGTTGATTAGTCTCGCTGGAAATAGCTCAAGAAACGAAGAATCTCAGTGTAGAGCCAAACCAAGGTCACAGCGAGGCCGAGAGCTACGCCCCAAGCATTGCTAGCGGGAGCGCCGGCACGGATCATACGGTCAGCCTGATCAAAGTCAGTCAGGAAGGACAGCGCACCAAGAACGATGCAAACAAGCGAGAAGATGATGGCAATCGGGCCGCCATCACGCAAAGGGTTGAAGTCGAAGAAGATTGCACCCAAGAAGTTAGCCAACGCCATGACAGCAACTCCGGCAACCAAGCCGAAGAGGATCTTGGTGAACTTCGGGGTCACCTTAACTGCACCGGTCTTGTACACGATCAACATGCCGATGAATACACCAATGGTTCCAACGATTGCCTGGCCGATGATAGCCATTCCGCCTTCACCTTGGAAGTTCACATTGGCAAACATGAAGGAGAAGCCACCAACGAATAGGCCCTCAAATACGGCGTAAATCAGTGTGACCGCAGCAGAACCCCACTTCTTGCCAAAAGAGGCAACCAGCACAGTAATGAAGCCACCGATGCCACCGACCAGAGTCAAGGCCATGGCAATACCTGGATTTACCATTCCCAGCCCAAAATTGATGGCTGCGGCGACGATAATGACGCCGAGGGTGATGCCTGTCTTGGTGACGACGTCATCCACGGTCATTGGACGAGCAGCTTCGTCCCCGTATCCAGAATTTTGGCGGGTACTATTTTCGGTCAGAGAACTCATTACCGGATTGCTTGAACGCACGGTTGTCCTTTCTAAGAGAGGTGCAATTTAGCTATCTCACCCTGTTCAACGAGACACCGCCCTATAAAGTTCCGCAGTCTTTCCATGTAGCTAAAAGTTTTGCGAACAGTTTCCCATAAAGGCTGTGGAGACTTACCAAAACAAAAATCTCGAGACACCATAGGAACGATGTCTCGAGACTTCACACGGTGCCCCCAGTGGGACTCGAACCCACACTGAATCGATTTTAAGTCGACTGCCTCTGCCGATTGGGCTATGGGGGCAAGGCAAGAAATATTTTAGGCTACCTTGCCCCGCAAGAGTTAACGAGGGGTACCCTCTGCAGCAAGACCTGCAATAATGCCGTCGAGAATGTCCTTTTCACTAATGAAGAAACTACGCGCAGCGCAATTTCGCTCGATTAGTTGCATGATACCTTCCACGGCTACTGCCCCACCGCCGATGACATCGGCACGGCCGGGGTGAATGACGGGGTTGAGGGCGCGGACGTCGGAAGGCAGGGCAATAAGTTGCTGCAAGAGCACGCGCAGGGCACCGAAACGGAGCTCAGAGCCGTGAATAGCATCGGCATCGTAACGCTCGAGGCCTTGCGCCAGTGCGGACAGTGTGGTGAAAGTGCCCGCACAGCCGACGATGGTACGAGCCTTAGAAATAGGTACTATGTCCTCGACCTCGGCTGTTCGCTCACCGACGTACTCCGAAGCGATCTCGATCTCCGATTCGGTAGGTGGATCGGTGCGCATGATGCGCTCGGTCAGCCTGACGCATCCCATGCGCGCCGAATGAGTGCCCAAGATTTCGCCATCCGCCGTTCCTACAACGAACTCAGTCGAGCCGCCGCCCAGATCAATCACGCAAAATGGACCGCGGTCCGGCTCTAAATCGGCCACAGCGCCATTAAAGGACAACAGGGCCTCTTCCTCGCCCGAAACAACTTCTGCCTGAGCACCTGGCTGGATTTGGCCGAGCAGCTCAGCGGTCATATCGAAGAATTCCTGCTGATTCTTGGCATCGCGAGTAGCAGAGGTAGCGACCATCCGCACCCGGGAGACCTTTTCAAACTTCATTTGGCGAACATAGCCCTCCAGGGCCACGCGTGCACGGTCAAGAGCCGCAGGGGCGATTTCACCTGTGGCATCCACGCCCTCTCCCAGACGGATGATTTCCATCGTACGAGTAATATCGCGGACCTTGCCATCATCTTGAACTTCAGAGATGAGCAGACGAATCGAATTTGTTCCGCAATCAATCGCAGCAACGCGAGTCATAGCATTCCTCCTATTCCGCGTTAGAAAAATCGAACTGCGCTAGGTCAATTCCCAAATCTTCTACCGTGGGCCAATCCTGGGGGATGGCACTTCCTCGAAGCTTGCCATGGTCGGCGGCCATAGCTACCGCTTCAGTTCCCAACCGGAAATGCTGCGGCCCCTCAGCCAGGGCGTAGGCAATGAGCACGTGCAGGCACTTCACGCGATCCGGCATACCTCCACCGGAGAAATCGGTGCCGAGATCTTCGATGTCATTGCGCTTGGACAAAAAGTATTCATGTGCACGCTGGTAATCAGCAGCCAAGTCCTCATCCTCACGCAGTCGGGATTCCATCCACTTCATGACGTGGGCAACTTCCAAGCGCGAAGCTTCGGCCGTAAGCCGTGGGTCGGTGAGGTAATAGAGGGTGGGGAATGGAGTGCCGTCGGCAAGCTTAGGCGCTGTCTTAATCACCGCAGGCTGGCCATCTGGCGTGCGATAAGAAACCTCCAGCACTCCGCGCGGAGTGCGGCCCAATTGCTCAGTTACTACAGCGATGTCTGCATCAGTGACGGTCATGCGGACAATTATCGCACATCCGCTTTCTCTTCCGGTGCCGGCTCAATCGGAAGATGATTTACCTGCTCGGATGGCGCTTCTTCTTTAGGGGGTTCAGCCACGGAATCCCACAAGACCTCATACCAGTCGCGGGAATCTTCTTCCTTCTGACCGTCTGTGGTGACCTGGTCTTCCGGCTTAATCTGCGGGTCAATGATGCGATAGGCAGTTTCGCCCTCATCAACAACCCCGAATCGGCGCCGCGCCTCCTGCTTGATGTACTCATCGGATTTATATTTATCAATCTTTTCCAGCAAAGCAGCTTTTTCATCTTGCTTGGCAGCGATTGACTCATTCAAGCGGGCAATTTCGGACCGGCCATGATAGTAATTGCGCAGGGGAACAGCGATAACCAGCAATACAACCAGCACGATAGCCACGATCACGCCCACTCCGGCAATACTCATCCGGTCTGGTTTTTGCTTCTGCTTTAGTTGTGCGCGTTGAGCTTTACGGACATCTGCAGCACGCGAGGCTACCGGAACCCTAGTGCGGCTCCGGTTTCGCTGCATCTTTCTTTCGCGTGCCATAGGTTTCCAATCCTAGCGTCGTCACTCCTGTAACAGAGACTTGGCACGCGCATTTTGGGTACACTAAAAGAAATTCTCCCTCCCAGTAAGGAATTTTTATGTCTCTCAAGCGCCTCTTACCTGTCCTTACCGCAAGCCTATTCCTCGCCAGCTGCAGCCCCTCCGCCCAAGATGGTGAGTATCCCGTCTACGGCGACGATTACGATCTAAGCACCCAAGACGGCATGGCCGACTACCTCAAGGAATATAAGACCCTGCCAGATGATTACATCGACCACGATGCTAAAGAGCTAGACGGGAACGATAAGCCGGAGAGCTTTGAAGCCAACGCGGCGTCCGTCAAAAAGGCCGGCGAAGTTACCTGTAAGAATGACGAACTGCTGCAAATCGCAAAGGACTTTTTCCAAGGCGATACGGACAAGCTAGGTAAAGCTGTAACGTCAGCAGGCGGACCCGATGAAAAATATGGTGACGTTTTTGAGGCCCTCGACATCCCCGATGACGCACCTGATAATGACAAGTATATGGCCGCAGCGATGACCCCGCTGGGCGCTGTTATGTCCTGTGGCGATGAGTTCAGCGATGAAGAACTGGAAAAGGTCGCGGCGTCCATGCACACGAGCTAAAGGCTCGAATCATATTCCCCTCACTTAAGGAATAGTCATGCCTCTCAAGCGCCTTCTTCTACTAGTAGCCGTCGGCACTCTACTGAGCGCCTGCAGCATTTCCGACCAAGAGGAAGAATCTACCGCCCAGACTAAATCCTCCACGCCCAACAGCACTACCAGCAGCGAGGTTCCCACCACCACAAGCAGAAGCTATGATTTCAATACCAAGAGCGGCTTCATCTACCACATCAAAGAGCATGGGACGATTCCGGACTACTATTTGAATGTGTTCGCCTCCGGAGCTTCCGGGGCCGAAGAAGGCCCCACCAGCTACGAGGTCAATGCCACGACCCTGAAAAAGGCGGGTACTGTTGCTTGCAACAATGATCAGATCCTGGACGACGCCAAGTATTTGCTAGCCCATGGCGAAGGCGCACTTGCGGAGCTCGCCGCCAAGCCCGAAGAGTTTGATCAGAAATACGCCCCCGTCTACGAAGCGCTTGATATATCAGCCGATGCCCCTCCTGAAGACAGGCTATTCACCCTATACATGGCCAGTGTTGGCTCTCTGGCAACATGCGGTGATAAATACACCGATAAAGAACTCGAAGCAGTCGCTGACGCCATCTTCAGCCTCTAGCCCTCCCCTGGAATTTCGCACACAATTTCGCTTTTGGCCTTGCGGGACTCGAATGAGCGTTTTAGACTAAGGGACGTAAATTCGATTGGGTGTGCGATTTATTTCAGGGGGACCATTTCGTGACAGCTACCGACACACCGTCAAAGAAGGCCTATTTTTCCACCAATAACCTCGACGACACTGTCTGCGTCCTGGCCTTGCTCCAGCGCATTCAATCTTGGCAGTTGTACCAATCTGTGCTTCCACGATTAGAGGACGATGTCGAATGCACCACCGCCGCTCTATCTAAGCGTGTGGGTCTGAGCTACTGGCGAGTTCTATCCGCGCTCCGCTCCCACCTACGCATGCAGGAATTGCCATTGACCACAGCGGTGCAAACCGAACATTGGATCCTAGACCTCCCGCGGCTGCACGTAATTGATGCCGAACTTGCCCCGCTTGGCGACGACGCAGAAAGCATCCAACTAGTCGATGCCGCCCTCGCGGACTTCCTTACCCCAAAGGAGCCTGCTCAGCATGTCCCCACGGAATCCGAAATCCGGAGGTTCTTGCGTGACTATATCGACGGGATACTCAAGCCAGATATTGAAAAGGAAATCGAGCGATCCGTTTCCATCTCCTATTCCAAAGGCCAAGCCACCATCACATTAAAAACGGATAAAGCCACCGCCAGCGCTATATCCCGCCATATCGACAAAGCAGCGCGAAAGAAAAACATCACCAAACCAGAGGCTTTGGAGGCGCTGATCTTTAACCGAACCCAGACAAAGGTAGTAATCAACACTTATACATCTGGCGATGATGCTTCTCGGGTGTATATCCCTTCGGCGGGGTGGTGCGTACTTACGGAGCAATTAAATAGTTACTCCATGACTCGTGAGCTGTGCCCGCAAGAAACTTCTTCTTACGTTCCCACCGAACAAATCAGAACATGGGTCCACGGTCGCGATGCCACATGTCGATGGCCGGGGTGCTCAATGCCAGCGCATTATTGCCAGCTCGATCATCGAGTGGAGTATGCCGACGGCGGACCGACGGGCGTCGATAATTTGGTAACGCTGTGTCAGCACCACCACAACGTGAAGACCGATGGAAGAGCGCAGTACATCATGGATCCGATCACTGGGGACGTCGTCTGGCTCTTTTCGGACGGCACCTTCGAGATTGACCGCACCCAAGGACCTTTGGCACCGCGCACCGTGAACTGGAAGCAAACTTGGCAACAATATCTGGACATGCGAAAGCGCCCCCGCAGTAATACGAGGGCGCTACACAAGGAGGCGATTAAGCCTTAAAGCGTGGGAATGCGGAGCGGCCAGCGTAGACTGCACCGTCGCCCAGCTCCTGCTCGATGCGCAGCAGCTGGTTGTACTTAGCTACGCGCTCGGAGCGGGCTGGAGCACCGGTCTTGATCTGACCACAATTCAGTGCGACAGCCAGATCAGCGATGGTGGTGTCCTCGGTTTCACCGGAGCGGTGGGACATCATGGTGCGGTAACCATTGCGGTGAGCCAGCTCGACAGCATCGAAGGTCTCGGTCAGGGTACCGATCTGGTTTACCTTCACCAGCAGTGCGTTGGCAGCCTTCTTCTCAATACCTTCCTGCAGACGGGCAGGGTTAGTAACGAAGAAGTCATCGCCAACAATCTGTACCTTTTCGCCAATGGCGGCGGTAAGGGCGGTGTAACCGTCCCAATCGTCTTCTTGCAGAGGATCCTCGATGGAGACAATCGGGTACTCATCGATGAGTTCCTCATAAACCTTGGACATTTCTTCAGCGGTATGCTCGCCGCCTTCAAAGTGGTACTTACCATCCTTGAAGAACTCGGAGGAAGCAACATCGAGCGCGAGGGCTACGTCCTTGCCCGGCTCGTAGCCAGCCTTCTTAATGGCGTCAACGATGACGTCCAGAGCAGCCTTGGTGGAATCAACGGAAGGAGCGAAGCCACCCTCGTCACCCAGACCAGTAGACAGGCCCTTGTCCTTCAGCACTGCCTTCAGTGCGTGGTAGACCTCGGCACCCATGCGCAGAGCTTCAGCGAAGGACTCAGCACCAATCGGGGCGATCATGAATTCCTGGACGTCAACGCCGGAGTCAGCGTGTGCGCCACCGTTGAGGATATTCATCATCGGCACTGGCAGTACGTGAGCATTGGGGCCACCGATGTAGCGGTACAGCGGCAGTGCAGCGGACTCTGCGGCGGCCTTGGCTACGGCGATGGAAACGCCCAGGATAGCGTTAGCGCCCAGCTCAGACTTGTTATCGGTACCGTCCAGCCTAATCAATGCTTGGTCAATGAGGCGCTGATCGTCAGCTTCGAAGCCAGCAATCTCATCGGAAATCTTCTCATTGATATTCTCAACAGCCTTCAAAACACCCTTGCCCAGGTAGCGCTCGCCGCCGTCGCGCAGCTCGTGGGCCTCGTGCACGCCGGTAGAGGCACCGGAAGGAACGCCTGCTACGCCGCGGGCGCCATCGTCAAGGAATACCTCTGCCTCAACGGTTGGGTTGCCACGGGAATCGAGAATCTCGCGGGCGAAAGTGTGGATGATATCAGCCATGCTGTTCTTCACTCCTCATCAAAATGTTCGCTCTGGACCAGCCGGCCCAGCCACGTTCTCAATTGTTGCAGAAAACGTAGCCGTGTGACACTACTTGGCACTTTGTGGAACTGAGTAAGCATTGGCGGCGTGTGCAACCTTATGCAAATAGTCGCTGGACTGATTGTAATTTAGGATTGCTTCCTTCCACTGATCTGGGTTAGAGAGATCTCTGTCACCGAAGCACAAAAGTCCGGCCGCCCCAACAGCGGCGTCATCGATTTGGTTGGGATCAGCCTTCCCATCACCATTGGCATCAGCGCCCACCGCTTCCCACGTGGTGGGGATAAATTGCATTGGGCCTACGGCGCGATCGTATTCGGAGTCTCCATCGATTTCGCCGTTATCGGTGTCTGGGGTGTGGGCCGTGTTGTTCAGGCCATCGAGGGCGATGCCGTTGATGGGGGGTTGGGGGTAGCCGGCGTCGTCAAGCTTGGAGTGCTTAAACCAATTGCCGTTATAGGTACCGTGGCGTGTTTCTACATAGCCCAAGCCGGCAAGGGTATTCCAACGCAGGTGGCAATTGGGCCACTTTTGCTGAGCAATGAGCTCAGCATTGCCATAGGCGCGCAGGGCGGCCGGCGGGATACCAGTGCGATCAGCTAAGTCAGAGGCCCAGTAGGTGAGTTTATCTGCGGTGCGCCCGGGCGCATTGACGTCAATGTGCGCGACCTCTTTGCCTTCAACGGGCGGGATGTTTTCAGGTACGGGCTGCTGAGAAGTACCGTGCCCAGTCAATAGCCATGCTACAAGCGCGATGATCACGACTACGGCTACCCCGCAGCCCCCGAATATCTGCAGCAGCCTCTTCATGAGAAGCTATCCTACATCTCCTTGCCTGCGCGCCACAGCCGCTCTTGCGTGTCAACATCGACTATCTCAGTCGTGCCATCAAAAAGGTAAGGGGCGCGGGCGCGCATTTTGGTGACGAAGCTCTGGGCGACGTCGTCAAGCGAAAAGGCAGAGATTTCCGCATGGAAAAGGACCTGCAGGAAGATATCGCCCAGCTCCTTGAGAATCTCGCTTTCCGGCTCACGATTGCGCACGGCCGCGGCGAATTCGGCGGACTCTTCCTCAAGGTAGGGCAAAAGGGAGGCATGGGTTTGTTCACGCTCCCATTCACCAATGCGCCGCGCAGTGGCCATAGTCTGGCGCGCCTGCATGACTGGATCCGCGAGGGATTCGGCCCGAATGACCGACTCCCCAGTAACTATGCGAGCACGCGTTTCAGGATCGCATTCGTCGGTGCTAACCAAGGTTCCAATGGCATCCTCCCCTACGAGGAGATCGGAAAAATTCCACCGCACGGAAACCGGAACTTCACCGGTGAAGTAAACGGGGCCGTGTAGCTTCCCGTGTGCTTGCATGGGGATCATGGTGGGCCAGCGTTCATCGAGCAACAGCACAGTCATGTGCACAAAGTCTAGCCCGAGTTCCCATTATGGGGCTATTCAAGGTATTTTAGGCCAATGACCTCCAGCCAGAATAAATCCCACTCCGTGACGTTGTGGACCCTCGTCGCGCTCATTATCGGTTCCACCGTTGGCGCGGGTATCTTCTCGCTGCCGCAAAACATTGCCTCCGTTGCCGGCCCAGGCGCGATGCTCATTGGCTGGCTGGTAGCGGGCGTCGGCATGCTCTCTGTGGCTTTTGTGTTCCAGATTTTGGCCCGCCGCAAGCCGCACCTTGATTCTGGCGTCTATTCCTATGTGCGCGCCGGCCTCGGCGATTTTATTGGTTTTACCTCGGGCTGGGGTTACTGGCTGGGCTCCGTTATGGCGCAGGTAGGGTATGCCACCCTCTTTTTCAATACGCTGGGCCATTACCTGCCGCTTTTCGACGCCGACCATTACTGGTCCTCCGCCATCGCCGTCTCCCTCTTGTCGTGGGGAATTTTCGCGGTACTCGCCCGCGGCATCAAGCAGGCCGCCTTCATGAACCTCATCACCACGATTGCCAAGATCGTTCCCATCCTGGCTTTCGTGGTACTCATTGCTTTCCTCGGGTTCAGCTGGGATAAATTCACCGTGGATTTCTGGGGGCGCGCCTCTGAGGCCAGCGTCTTCGAGCAAGTCCAAGGAATCATGCTCTTTACCGTGTGGGTCTTCATTGGCGTGGAGGGAGCATCCGTGTATTCCAAGCAAGCCTCCAAGCGCACCGATGTCGGCCGCGCGACCGTAATCGGCTTCTTTTCCGTGCTGGCGCTATTAGTCTCCGTGTCCACCTTGAGCTTTGGCGTCATGACCAAGGAAGAATTGGCCGCGCTGCCAGATAATTCCATGGCCTCCGTGCTGACCGAAGTCACCGGCCCCTGGGGCGGCGCGCTCATCTCCATCGGACTGTGCTTGTCGGTTCTAGGCGCCTACGTGTCCTGGCAAATGTTGTGCGCCGAGCCCATCGTCATGATGGCTATCGACGGCCTCATTCCCCGGCGCATCGGCACCATCAACGTAGCCGGTGCGCCGTGGGTAGCGCAGCTGATTTCCACGATGTCTATCCAGCTATTCATCATCGTCTTCTATCTCAACGAGGCGTCTTATAACGCCATGGTGCAGCTAGCAACCATCATGTATCTGCTGCCGTATATCTTTTCTTCCCTGTACCTATTGCTTCTGACGTTGCGTGGCAAGGGGCTGTCTCACCCGCAGGCGGGCATCAAGTTCGATCTTTCCGGACCAGAGGTAAGCCGCAAGGAAAATCGCAAGCATTTGGCAATTTCCTTGCTCGCGTTCATCTATTCCCTGTGGCTGATTTACGCGGCTGACCCCGTCTACGTCCTGCTCGGCGCGCTGGCCGTAGTACCCGGCCTTATCCCCTATGTCGGTACCCGTTTGTGGAAGAAGGAACGCATTTTTAACACGTTCGAGTGGTGCGTGGTGGCCATTGTCTTGGCCGGTGCCGCCGCCGCCATTTGGGGCTTGAGCACCGGCTGGCTCACGCTCTAGCTACTCCCCTACGCTCACCACGTTCGAGGAGCTGGGCTGGGCGCCGCTGACGTTGATAGAGGTGACGTCGAAAAGCGCGCTCAAGAAATCCGCCGCCCATTGAATGAGCTCGGTATCGCGCAGCTTCGGCGAGGTAACATTGCGCCCCGCCTTCGGGAATGGCACATTGATGGCCTTCGCCGCCGCGCGGAAGCTGGATCCTGGATAAAAGCGCTTGAGGCGCACCTGCTTGGAATCCGGCAGCTCCACTGGGTGGAACTTGATGCGGGTGCCCTGCACGGTAATGTCTGCCACGCCGGCGCGGCGCGCCTGGTGGCGCAGGCGGGCAACGGAGAGCAAGCGCAGCACCTCTTGCGGCAGCGGGCCGAAGCGATCTTCCATTTCCTCGATGACGGCCTTGAGATCACCATTATCCTGCGAGGCCGCAAGCTTGCGGTAGACCTCCAGGCGCAGGCGCTCAGAATCGATATAAGCCTCCGGGATATGCGCGTCCACGGGGAGATCGATACGGATTTCTTTCGGTCCCTCATCCGTCACGGTAGGAGCTTCGCCGCGAGCGAGAGATTTGAAGGTTTCTACCGCCTCGCCAACGAGGCGCACGTAGAGATCGAAGCCCACACCGGCAATGTGGCCGGACTGTTGGGCACCGAGCACGTTACCGGCACCACGCATCTCCAAATCCTTCATGGCTACGGCCATGCCTGCGCCAAGGTCGTTGTTCTGGGCGATGGTGGCTAGGCGGTCATATGAGGTTTCCGTAAGCGTAGCGCCCTTCGGATACAGGAAGTAGGCATAGCCGCGCTCGCGGGAGCGGCCCACGCGCCCACGCAACTGGTGTAGCTGGGACAGGCCCATATGGTGGGCGTTTTCCACAATGAGGGTATTGGCGTTGGCGATATCCAAGCCGGTTTCCACGATGGTGGTACACACAAGGACATCATATTCGCGGTCCCAGAAGCCTTGGACGGTCTGCTCCAGCACTTCCTCGTTCATCTGGCCGTGCGCGACGACGACGCGAGCCTCAGGTACCAAGTCACGCAGCTCGCGGGCCTTCTTTTCAATATCAGAGACCTTATTGTGGATGAAGAAGGTTTGACCATCGCGCAGCAGCTCGCGGCGGATGGCCGCGGCGACCTGCTTGTCTTCATAGGCACCGACGTAGGTCAGCACGGGGTGGCGGTCTTCCGGCGGGGTAAGGATGGTAGACATCTCGCGAATGCCCGCCATGGACATCTCCAAGGTGCGCGGAATAGGTGTAGCGGACATGGTGAGCACGTCCACGCTGGCTTTAAGAGCCTTGATATGTTCCTTGTGCTCCACACCAAAGCGCTGCTCCTCGTCTACGACGATGAGACCAAGGTTCTTCCAGTGCACACCGGTCTGCAGGAGGCGATGCGTGCCAACGACGATATCGACGCTGCCATCGGCCAAGCCCTTAAAGATGTCCTTGGCTTCTTTCTTCGAGGTAAAGCGCGAGAGCACCTCGATCTTGACAGGGAAGCCGGTCATGCGCTCGCTGAACGTATCAAAGTGCTGCTGGGCTAACAGCGTAGTGGGCACCAAAACGGCCACCTGCATGCCGTCTTGTACGGCCTTGAAAGCAGCGCGGATGGCCACCTCGGTCTTGCCATAGCCCACATCGCCGACGACGACGCGGTCCATCGGCACCGTGGATTCCATGTCCTGTTTGACGGCGTCGATTGCAAGCATCTGGTCTTCGGTTTCGACGAAGGGGAAATTGTCCTCCATCTCCGCCTGCCACGGATTGTCAGGGGCGAATTGGTGGCCGGGTGCTGCTTGTCGCTTGGCATAAAGCTCAACGAGCTCGCCAGCGATTTCGCGTACCGCGGCGCGCGCCTTCTTTTTCGTGTTCTTCCAATCGGAGCCGCCCATCTTAGACAGGTGGGGCGATTCGCCGCCGGTGTACTTGCTCAGCAAATCCAGAGAGTCCATGGGGACCCAGAGCTGGTCGGCGGGCTGGCCACGTTTCGAGGGTGCGTATTCGAGCACGATATATTCGCGGCGGCTGGTCTCATCGCCGGACTGGATGGTACGTTCGGCCATCTTTAAGAATTTGCCAATGCCGTGGGTTTCGTGCACCACAAAATCGCCCTGTTTTAGGGCAAGCGGATCGACCTTATTGCGGCGCTTGGCGGGGCGCCGCTTCGCTTCGGCGATATCGCCTACGCGGTTGCCGGTCAGATCGGTCTCGGTGACAACGACCAGTGGGAGGGCCTCGGCGTCCTTGGGCTTTTTCACCTTGGGAAATACCAGGCCGGCGTGGCTTAGTGCTTGGTAGAGGGTAACTTCCCCCGCGCTAGGTTCCCAGCCAGGGGTAGCAACCTTGGTACGGATACCCTTTTCCGCAAATCGCTCCACCATGCGTTTGATAGCGCCCTGCGCCGGCGCGATGAAGGCTGCTCGGCCGCCGGCGTTGGTGTGCGCGAGAAGCTGGGCCATCATGGCGTCAATTTCTTCGATATTGCCGCGCGGGGTGGGCCCTGGTTCGAATTCGAGTGGGAGGGTCTCTTCTTCTGGGGCGGCAAGCATTCCCGGTGGGGAAAAAGTCCACAGCGGCAGGTCGGACTCGCCGATGGAAACCTCGAGCGATTCATAGGAGCGGTAGCTCGAGGCCTCGGTATCGAGGCCTTCGGTGGCCAACGGGCCATCTGCACCCATGGCCGCAGCTTCCCAGCCAGCCGCGAGGAACTCAGCATCGGTTTTTTCCAGGTCCGCGACGCGGCGACGAATCTTTTCCGGGCCGACCATCACCACGTGAGTGGTGGGGCGGAGGAATTCGGGGAGGGTGATCATGGGGGCGTCGGAAAGCACGGGCAAAAGCGCCTCCATGCCTTCGGCCGGAATGTGCTCGCTCACCTTGGTCAAAAGCTCCACCAAGGCGGGATTACCGGGGTGCTTGACGGCAAGCTCGGCCGCACGCTGAGCAATAGCATCCGTAATAGGAAGCTCGCGGGCAGGGAAAATATCTACGCGGCCGACCTCGATTTCCGGGATGGTGCGCTGGTCAGCTACGGAGAATTGGCGGATATCGGTAATCTCATCACCCCAAAACTCCACGCGGACCGGATAATCCAGCGTGGTAGGGAAAATATCGATGATGCCGCCGCGCGTAGCGTACTCGCCACGCTTAGCCACCATGTCTACGTGCTTATAGGCGCGGAACTCGAGCTCGCGGACTACCGCATCAAAGTCATATTCATGATCTTCTTCGAGGTGGACGGGAGCGCGGCCCTCCACCTCCTGCAGGATGGGCTGAGACAGGCCGCGGGCAGCGGTGACGACGACCTGCAGGCTATCGAGGTTGTGCAGAACTTCCGCCCTGCGGCCGATGATGTCTACGCCGGGGCTCAGGCGCTCGTGCGGCAGAGTCTCCCATGCGGGGAACATGGCCACCTTCTCCCCCAGCATCGCCGTAAGCTCCGCGGTGAGGTCCTCGGCCTCGCGGCTCGTAGCGGTTACCACGAGCACTGGGGCATGATGAGCCAAGGTGCCTAAGGCCCACGGCCGGGACTGATCCAAGCCTGTGATGTGGAGGTCTTCGCCCACATGAGAAATCATGCCCTTGAGCTTGGGATCCGAGGCCGCTACCTTGAGCAGGCCGGCCAGCATTGGGGTAGCCATCTATTTGCCTCCTAGCTTGGGCTTTACTTCCATACCGGACAAACCATTCCAACATAGATTGACAATGTGCGTGGCGACGACTTCCTTGTCCGGGTTGCGCTCATCCAACCACCATTGCGCGGTGGTCGATACCATCCCCACCAGCGCTTGGCCGTAAATATCCGCCAAATCCGGGTCGATGCCACGGTGCTCGAATGCTTCTCGCAGAATATAGGAAACCTGGCCTACCGCGGAATTCAACAGCGTGGAGAAACTGCGTTCATCGCCCGGCTTGGCATCGCGCACCAGGATGAGAAAGCCATCAGTTTCTTCCTCGACATAGGTCAAGATGGCCATGACGGCCTGCTCGATGCGCTCGCGCCAGCTTCCGGTCTCCAAGGAGTCAGTAATGGCCTTTTCCAGTGCTAGCATCTCGCGATCAACGACCACCGCGTAGAGGCCTTCCTTGCCCCCAAAGTGCTCATAGACAACGGGCTTGGACACCCCAGCGCGAGCCGCGATCTCTTCGACGCTGGCCCCTTCAAACCCTAGTTCCGCAAATGCGGTGCGTCCGATGGAAATGAGTTGTTCGCGCCGTTCTCGGCCGGTCATCCTTTGTCGAGCCATACCTTCTACCCTATCCCTCGCCCCGCAATTTGTGATTTACCCGGGTGCGTCAGGTACGCTATGCCTACAGCGCTTTGCTGTGTTTCCCCATGGTGTAATCGGCAACACTACGGTTTTTGGTACCGTCATTCTAGGTTCGAGTCCTGGTGGGGAAGCTTTTTTAGTTTTTCTTCCGGCCCCGGCGAAAGCCTTTGAGCTCGGCTTTCTTCGCAATCGCCGCCACTTGCGCGGCCGTGTAGTTTACGGGTGCCACCCCAGCGCGAGGCAGAACCCAACCGCGCCAATAGGACAAGATGGCCATGCCGCTTCCGACGATGGGGGAAATGATCATGCCGAGGGCAAATTGCCCGTTGTGGGCGAAGGTCACCATAACGATGCCGGTCAGGATGGACGGCACGGCATAAAGAGGGCTGCCGCCGAAGATAGAGGGGATTTCCCCAGAAGCAACATCGCGAACCATTCCGCCGCCCACCGCGGTAAGCACGCCAAGGAAGACGCAGGGAATAAGTGGCATGCCGTGTGTGAGTGCCTTGACGCAACCGGTAGTGGACCACACACCGAGGATGATGGCATCGCCATGTTCGCGGAAAAGCTCCCATGCCTTGCCTTTAAGATCGATAAGAAACGCAATGAGTGCACCGCCGCAGGCAAGCCCTAGGTACCACGGGTCGGAGATCGCAGCCGCTGCTCCATCGCCGATGAGCATGTCACGGATCATGCCACCGGCTAGCCCAGAAAAGAGGGCGAGGAATACAAAGCCCACGATGTCGAATTCGCGGCGGCGGGCAATGGTGCCACCAATGATGCCGTTTAGCACCACGCCAAGGAGGTCAAAGGCTTGATAGAGGGAATTGATGAGGGGATCAACATCATGCATGATTCTTAGGCCTCCTGCCGCGCGGGTAGAATTTCGGCGTGACTGCGGCCGTGTTTTAGTCTCCGGCGTGTCAGCATGGCTTTTATTTAACCAACTCATTTCTCTGAAAGATCGAATTTCTCATGTCTCAATCCAATGCCCGATATTTCATCTGGTCCAATGGCCTGCAAAATTTGGGCGATCAGATTGTGGCGGCCAAGACGGTGCTGCCAGCGCTTTTTAGTGCAGCCGGCGTGCCTGCGTTCTTTACCGGTTTGCTCACCCCTATTCGCGAATCTGGTTCTATGCTGCCGCAGGCGGCGCTGACCCCGTGGGTGACTACGCATAGGGCCCGCAAGCGCCTGTGGATCATCGGTTCACTGGGTCAAGCACTGTCCGCCGCGGTCATCGCGCTAGCGGCATTTTTTATTCGCGGAACGGCACTGGGTGTAGTAACACTGCTGGCCTTGGCGGCCCTTTCCCTTTTCCGCGCACTGTGCTCGATTGCGGGCAAGGACGTACAGGCGCGCACGATTTCCAAGGGTGCGCGCGGCCGAGTAACCGGTAGCGCGGCAGCACTCGGAGGCGGTGCCACTTTGCTGACCGGCGTTATCCTTTACTTTTTGGGTGAGCTCAGTATCCCCATGATGGGCACGGTCCTCGGCGTTGGCGCGGCCACGTGGGCCATCGCCGCGTGGGTATTTTCGGGCGTGGATGAGCCGGTGCCAGAGGAAACCGAAGGGGGCATCGATAAGCAGTGGTGGAAAGATACCTGGCAGCTTTTTACTAGCGACGGACAATTTCGTAACTTCGTCATCGTCCGCGCGCTCTTGCTCGTTTCGGCGCTATCTACCTCCTTCATCGTGCTGCTCAGCAGCAACCTTTCCGGGCTGTACGGATTCGTGCTTGCCTCGGGCCTGTCCTCGTTGGTGGGCGGACGGATCTCCGGTGTGTATTCGGATAAATCCTCCAAAAACACCATGGCTGCGGGGGCGGCTGTGGCCTCCCTCGTGCTGGTGCTCTTGGTCGCCAGCTCACATTGGGCCCCAGATGGGGTCAATGCCTGGGTCATGCCCATTGGCTTTTTCGCCGTGAATCTGGCGCACACGGCCATTCGAGTGGCGCGAAAGACCTACGTGGTGGATATGGCCGGTGGCGATAAGCGTACCCAGTACGTAGGTGCGGCTAATACGATGATGGGCATCATCTTGCTCATCGTCGGTGGCATTTCCTCCGTGGTGGCGCTGGCCGGGCCAGAGGCGGCCCTGCTATTCCTCGCCCTCATCGGCTTTCTCGGGGTGTGGCGCGCCCGCAGCCTGAAAGAGGTTTCTCACACATAAATCGCACTCGGGCTATAGGATGTAGTCCGGATAAGAATCAGACTCGACCCCCAGGAGCTCAATAACCCGTGGTAGCAACAACCCCGTGTGCCGTAGTCGTCCTTGCGGCTGGTGCCGGCACCCGCATGAAATCCACCAAGCAAAAAACCTTGCACGAGATTGGCGGGCGCAGCTTGCTCGGCCACGCTCTGCATGCCGCGGCCGGGATTAATCCGGAACGCATTGTCACGGTGGTAGGCCACCAACGCGACCAGGTCTCCCCCGCTGTGGATGCCATCTCCCAGGAGCTGGACTGCGAGGTGCTGCAGGCAGTACAGGAAGAACAGCTGGGCACCGGCCACGCAGTGGCTTGCGGCTTGGAGCCGATTCCGGAGTTTGAGGGCACCATCATCGTCACTAATGGCGACGTACCGCTACTTACCCCAGAGACCATCGAGGGCCTGCGCGCTACCCACACCGAGCAGGGCAATGCGGTAACGGTGCTATCCATGCGCTTAGAGGATCCCACCGGCTACGGCCGTATCATCCGCGCTGAGGACGGCAGCGTGTCCGCCATTGTCGAGCAAAAGGACGCCTCCGAAGAGCAGCGCCGAGTCGATGAGGTCAACTCCGGCGTCTTCGCTTTTGACGGCCGCGTGCTTGCCGACGCCCTCCAGAAGCTCGACTCCAATAACGCCCAAGGCGAGCTATACATCACCGATGTGCTCGAGATCGCCCGCACCGCTGGACACGGCGTCGGCGCGCACGTGGCAACGGATCCAGCCGAACTCGCGGGTGTCAATGACCGCGTGCAGCTCGCCGCCGCCGGCCGTGAGCTCAACCGCCGCATGGTGGAAAAGGCGATGCGCGGTGGCGCCACCATCGTCGATCCAGAGACCACCTGGATTGGTGTCAATGTCACCGTGGGCTCCGATGTCATCATTCACCCCGGCACCCAGCTGTGGGGAGCGACCAGCATCGCCGATAATGCCGAGATTGGCCCCGATACCACCCTGACCAATATGCAAGTGGGCGAGGGCGCTTCCGTCGTGCGCACCCATGGCAGCGATTCTGTCATCGGCACCAACGCTAAGGTCGGCCCGTTTACCTATATCCGCCCGAAGACCGTGGTGGGCGAGGATGGAAAGCTCGGCGGCTTCGTAGAGGCAAAGAACGCACAGATCGGTCGTGGCTCCAAGGTGCCGCACCTGACCTATATCGGCGACGCCACCGTGGGAGAGCACTCCAATATCGGCGCCTCTTCCGTCTTTGTGAATTATGACGGCGTGAACAAGCACCACACCACCATCGGCAGCCACGTGCGCACCGGTTCTGACACAATGTTTATCGCTCCGGTCAATGTCGGTGATGGCGCGTACTCCGGGGCGGGTACAGTAATTAAGGACGATGTTCCTGCGGGAGCACTCGCAGTCTCCGGTGGCAAACAGCGCAACATCGAGGGCTGGGTTCAAAAGAAGCGTCCGGGTACTCCCGCGGCTGAGGCCGCAGCCCGTGCGCAGGACAACGAAAAGTAAGGGGCATATTCTCCCATGACTGGCAAGGTAACTGGTAGCAGCAAGAACATGAAGCTCTTCTCTGGGCGTGCACACCCAGAGCTGGCGGAGGCTGTGGCTAAGGAGCTCAAGACCGATCTGGTTCCTACTACCGCCCGCGACTTCGCTAATGGCGAAATCTTCATCCGCTTTGAAGAGTCCGTACGTGGTGCAGATTGCTTTGTGATGCAGTCTCACACCCAGCCGCTCAACAAGTGGCTGGTGGAGCAGCTCATCATGATTGACGCTCTCAAGCGCGGCTCCGCGAAGCGCATCACCGCCATCCTGCCCTTCTACCCATATGCACGCCAGGATAAGAAGCACTTGGGCCGCGAGCCGATTTCCGCTCGCCTAGTGGCAGACCTACTGCAGGCAGCCGGCGCGGACCGCATCGTCTCCGTCGACCTGCACACCGATCAGATTCAGGGCTTCTTCGATGGCCCGGTTGATCACATGCACGCTCAGCCCATCCTGACCGATTACATCAAGTCCAAGTACGCCACCGATAACATCACGGTTGTCTCCCCGGATGCCGGCCGCGTAAAGGTTGCGGAAAAGTGGGCCCATGACTTGGGCGATGCCCCGCTAGCCTTCGTGCACAAGACCCGCTCCAATACCGAGGCTAATAAGACGGTGTCCAACCGCGTGGTCGGCGATGTTGAGGGCAAGGACTGCGTGCTTCTCGACGACATGATTGACACCGGCGGCACCATTGCTGGCGCCGTGCGCGTACTCAAGGATGCGGGTGCCAAGAAGGTCATCATTGCCTGCACCCACGGCGTCTTTTCCGATCCCGCTCGCGAGCGCCTTTCTGAGTGCGGTGCAGAGGAAGTTATCACCACCGATACCCTGCCGCAGTCCACCGAGGGCTGGTCCAACCTCACGGTGCTGTCCATTGCACCGCTGCTGGCACAGACCATCCACGAGATCTTCGAGAATGGTTCTGTCACCACCTTGTTTGACCGCGCCTAAGCATGATCTACTATCACTAGCCGCCGAGAATTTACTTCGGCGGCTTTTGATTTGCTAACGGTACGCGTGCTAATCTAACCCAGTCTCGGCGAGGGCGACCTCAGGATGAGGAAGCCGTTATCGACGCGATTGAAGTTTGAGCACGTTGCTTTTATATACGCCTGCGATGACTCGTCCAAGACGTCCATCGGCAGGCTTTCGTCGTTTTTATCGCGTTGGCCGCGCCGCACTACTTTGACTAAGGAGAATGAAGCATGGCACAGCGCCCAGTAATCAAGGCTGAAGCACGTACCGAGTTTGGCAAGGGTGTCGCACGCCGCCTGCGCCGCGACTGGAAGGTCCCAGGCGTCATCTACGGTGCCCACCAGGAGCCGGTTCACTTCGCAGTTCCGCTGCTGGACATCCAGTCCCTCGTCCGCAACAACGGTGTCAACGCCGTTTTGGAGCTGGAGATCGACGGCGAGCAGTACCTGACCATGGTTAAGCACGTTGACCAGAACGTCCTGACCTTCGACATCGACCACGTTGACCTGCTTGCTATTAAGCGTGGCGAGAAGGTTGAGGTTGAGGTTCCGGTTACCCTGACCGGCGAGCCGGCCCCAGGCACCATGCACATCCAGGATGCTGACGTACTGCTGGTTGAGGCAGACGTACTGAACATTCCGGAGGAGCTCGAGGTTTCCATCGAGGGCCTCGAGGAGGGCGCGGTTATCACCGCCGCCGATGTCACCATGCCGGAAGACACCACCCTGGTAGCAGAAGAAGACACCGTTATCGTCTCCATCTCCCTGCCTGAGGTTGATGAGGAGCTCGAGGAAGCAGCCGAGGCTGCTGAGGAAGGCGGCGCTGACGCTGGTGCCGAGTCCGCAGAGGAGAGCGAAGAGTCCTCTGACTCCGAGGAGTAATCCCCTCCCCTTCAAGCGCGTAGGCCGCCGTGAGAATCACTTCTCGCGGCGGCCTTGCCGTATTTCTTGGCGCCTATGAGACAATTGAGCGCGTGACTCCACTTCTCGTAGTAGGCCTTGGCAATCCCGGCCCCAAGTACGCAGGTACTCGGCACAATATCGGTTTCGATGTAGCTGACGAGCTGGCCGGCGAACTCATCAGCAGCTTTTCGGTGCACAAGAAGACCAATACCGAAGTTGCTGAGGGGATGGTCGGTGACCGTAAAATTATTTGTGCGAAGCCGCGATCCTTTATGAACCTTTCCGGTGGGCCGATCAAAGCCCTAGCACAATATTTTCATCTCTCCGCCGCCGATATCATCGTCGTCCACGATGAACTGGAACTCGATTTTGGCACCATTAAACTCCGCGACGGTGGCGGCGACCACGGCCATAATGGTTTGCGTTCCACCACCAAGTCCCTGAGAACAAAGGACTATCAACGCCTCTCTATAGGAATTGGGCGCCCACCGGGCCGCATGGATCCGGCATCGTTTGTGCTCAAGCCTTGGGCCAAGCAGGAACGGGCAGAAATCCCCATCATCTGCGCCAACGCGGTGGATGAGATCCTGCGCGTAATATAGTCGCCATGAAACTGGCTACCCTACGCACCGGCTTTGGCACTTCCGCTATCCGCATCGACGGCGATAACGTGGGTGTCGAATTGGATTATGAGGATGTGGGCCAGCTGCTACGCAGCGAGGACTGGCGAAAAGCCGCACAGCTTTCCGGCGAACCCGTGGTCTTCGACCACGCCGACTTGGAGGCCGTAGTCCCGAATCCCGGCAAAATTATCTGCGTCGGGCTTAATTACGCCAAACACATCCGCGAAATGGGCCGCGAATTCCCCGCGCATCCCACTTTGTTTATCAAGTTCGCAGATGCCCTTACCGGCCCCTATGATGATGTCTTCATTCCAGAATATGCCACACAGAAGCTGGATTATGAAGGCGAGCTGGCGGTCATCATCGGCGAGCGCACCCACCGCGTGAACCGGAATGAGGCGCTCGACTATGTCGCCGGCTATGCCATCATGAATGACTACACGCTGCGCGATTTCCAGCGTCAGACGAGCCAGTTCCATGCTGGCAAGTCCTTCTATCGCACCGCGGGCTTTGGCCCGTGGCTCACCACCGCGGAGGAATGGGCACCTGGTTCTGGTGCTTTACTTACTACTACCGTGGGCGGCGAAGAAAGGCAGCGCGATAATACCGATGACCTTATCTTTTCAGTTGCTGAGCTGATAGAATTTTGCTCGCAGCTCTATCCGCTTAATCCAGGCGATGTCATCGTTACCGGCACGCCGGAAGGCGTGGGCTTTGCCCGCACCCCGCAGCAATTTATCGAGGACGGCCAGAACGTCACCATCACCATCGAAGGCTTGGGACATATTTCCAATACAACTTATTTCGGCGAACCAGGCTGCGGTCCAGGCTGTACCTGCTCTTAGACTGTGCCCAGATTCTCACTCCAACGAGGGCGTTGACGTTTTCTCCCCTGCTATCAACGGCGGTTAAGCTGAGACAATGAGCACAAAGAGCAGTAAAGCCCCTAAGAAACTCAACAAGAAGGCCTACGAGAAGGAACTCGAGCGCCTCCAGGCAGAACTCGTGGACATGCAACAGTGGGTCGTTGAAACCGGAGCCCGCGTCGTCATCATCATGGAAGGCCGCGACGCCGCCGGCAAGGGCTCTGCTATCAAGCGCATCACCCAGTACCTCAACCCACGCACCTGCCGCGTCGAGGCACTGCCCGCCCCGAACTCCCGTGAGCAGGGCCAGTGGTACTTCCAGCGCTATGTGGAAAAGCTGCCAACCAAGGGCGAAATTGTCATCTTTGACCGCTCCTGGTACAACCGCGCCGGTGTCGAACGCGTCATGGGCTTTTGCACCGATCAGGAATACGTCCGCTTCCTCCACCAGGCACCTACCTTTGAGCAGATGCTGGTAGAAGACGGCATCATGCTGCGCAAGTACTGGTTCTCTGTCTCCGATGAGGAGCAGATTAAGCGCTTTGAGTCCCGCCGCAATGATCCGCTACGCCGCTGGAAGCTCTCCCCTATGGACCTGCAATCCATTACCCGCTGGGAGGACTATTCCCGCGCGAAGGATGCCATGTTCATTCACACCGATACCCCAACCGCCCCGTGGTACACCGTGGAATCGGAAGACAAGAAGCGCTCGCGTATCAATGTCATCTCGCACCTTCTCAGCACCATTCCCTACGAGAAGATTGAGCGCAAGATGCCTGAAATCCCGCAGCGCCCTGAGTCTGATGGCGAGACCTACGAGCGCCCAGCACGCGAAGAGTTCCGCTATGTGCCTGATGTAGCAGCCAAGCTGGAGCGCAAGTCCGAGCAGAAGACGGCGAAGAAAACCTCTAAGAAGGGCAAGAAGAAGGATAAGAAGAAGTAGCAGCACCGGCTGTATTACTATCTTCATTCATGAGCACTGACACCGTCGCGCAAGCGCGTTTAGGAGATACAATCCTCACCGCGGTGGCGGCGCTCATTGCGCTATTTTATGTCATTTCTGCCGCGAAGAATCCCAGCATAATTGAGATTATTCAGGCAGCTCTATCGTTGCTATTCCTGCCATTTATGTGGGTCTGGCGGAGCCGTCCCGTACTCAGCGCCACGGGCTTTATCGTGCTTCTCGCAGCTTGGGCGGTGGCTTGGATGAGCCAGCTGCCCACCAATCTAGGGCTTACCCCCTGGGCCCTGACTGCACCCATGGCGGTGTATGCCACCTCCCGCTATGTCACACGCCGCGCCATTCCCCGCACGGTACTGGCTCTAACGATTCTTGGCTCCTTCATTTCGCCATTCATGTGGCGCATAGATCCGGAGTCTTTCTTTTTGCATTACCAACTGGACCGCCGCTACTTGGCCATGTTGGTCGTGCACTGGGCGGTTCTAGGCAGCACATATTTTATAGCTGCGCGCTACTTCGATTTAGCACGCCAGCGCGAGCAGCTAGCGCAAGAGCGATTTCGCCAAGCCCAAGAAGAAGAACGCCTGCTCATCGCACGGGAGCTGCATGATGTACTCGCTCATTCCCTCACTTTGATCAAGGTTCAGGCAAACGCCGGGATTATTGCCGCTCGTGCGAACGCTGAGGCTGCCCACGATGCGCTGGCCAGTATTCGTGATGGCGCGGATTCTGCTTTGGAAGAGGTCCGCGGCATCGTCACTGCACTGCGAAGCACCGGACCTACCTCACTGGAGCCCACCACGCAGCTAGAGCACATCGAGGGCATTATCGATGGCTTCCGAGCGGCAGGCTTGGACATTAACGCGCATATACCTGAGGCATACGAGGCTCCAGCACTTACGCAATTGGCGTTGGTGCGCATCATTTCTGAGGGTTTGACCAACGCGTTGCGCCACCAGGGCCCAGGAACCCAGGTGGATGTGGAGCTTGCGCTTGCCGACGTCGCCCGACTCACCCTAATTTCTTCCACTCCCTCCCCGACTCCCAGCGAAGTCCCAGGTAGCGGCGTGGGCCTAATCGGTGTGGAAGAACGTGCCCTCGCATTGGGTGGAAAGCTGGAGAGCTGGGGCGATGCCACAAAATTCACTCTGCTCGCCGAGCTTCCGTTGCAGAGGGAAAACCGTGTCTAAGATTCGTGTACTGCTTGCCGATGACCAAGCGCTGCTCGCCGCCGCTTTGTCCACGATCCTCAATGCTCAGGATGATATTGAGGTCGTTACCACCGCGCACACCGGCAACGAAGCCGTTACCGCCGCGATAAGCCACCGCATTGACGTCGCGATTCTAGATATCCGAATGCCCGGAATGGACGGCATTGCCGCCGCTCAAGCCATCCTTTCTCGGGTGCCTGACTGCCGAATCATCATGCTCACTACATTTAATGAAGATGATTTGGTGGCTCAATCTATCGCCGCTGGCGCGCATGGGTTTCTCCTCAAAGACGCCGACCCGGATGTACTGGTGGGGGCTGTGCGGGACGTCGCCAAGGGCGAATCGGTCCTAGCCGCTAAGGTAACCGGCCCAGTCTTGCAGACCTACCGCGCCGCAATTGCGCGCGGGCAGCTGAGCGCGCAAGAGCGCCAGGGCTTAAGCCTTGTCACCCGTCGCGAGCGAGAAGTCTTAGCCCTCATCGCCCGCGGTGCCACCAACGCGGAAATTGCCCGTGAAATGGTCATCGCGGATACGACTGTCAAAACACATATTTCCTCTCTGCTTTCCAAATTGGCTGCACGCGACCGCGTAGCTCTAGTGCTCTTGGCGCAAAAGGCTGGCATCGCCTAAGCCTCCTACCGTGGTAGGAGAACTTCGCGCTAAGGTCCACAGCCTAGGCGGAGGTTTTTGCGGCGCTCTGCCGCGAGACTAGGCGGTATGAGTTTTGAAATCTCCTTTGAACGCGTCAGCAAATCCTTTGGCTCCCACGCGGTACTGCGGGATGTGGATTTTCGTATTGCCCCTGGCCGAGTCCACGCCCTCCTTGGACGCAACGGGGCCGGAAAATCCACTCTCTTTTCCATCTTCCTTGGCCTGCTGCCGGCAGATTCCGGAATAGTACGCGTGGCTGGTGCTCCTTGGTCACGTGAAGTACTCGACCATGTGGGGGCATCCGTGAACGGGCCCGCCTTCTACGGGCATCTTTCCGCCGCTGCCAACCTGCGCGTACATACCCGCTTGCTAGGTCTGCCGGAGTCTGAGGTAGAGCGTGTTTTAGCCATTGCGGGACTCACCGAGGTCGGTTCCAAGAAAGCCAAGTCCTTTTCCACCGGTATGAAGGCCCGCCTGGCATTGGCGCAGGCTTTATTAGGTGATCCAGAAATCTTGCTGCTGGATGAACCTCAAAATGGTCTTGATCCACAGGGCATAGTGGAGCTGCGTACTTTGCTGCGAGACTTGGCAGCAGCCGGCCATACTGTTGTAGTCAGTTCTCATCAACTTGGCGAGGTCCTTCATTTGGCCGACGACATCACCATTTTGTCTCAGGGCACCATTCGCTACTCCGGGTCCCTACAGGAGCTTGCCCCCAGCGGCCAATTGGAATCCGAGTTCTTCCGCCTCACCTCTCTGGGCGGTGAGGCCGATGTTTAAGCGCTACCTTTCGGCAGAGCTGCTGCGCAGCCGCGGCAGCGCTGTGCAGTGGCTACCTCTTCTCGCCTTACCGCTTGCGCTAATGACCATAGTCTTTTCCGCTATCGCTTCCCCGGCTAAGGATGCTACCGGTGTTCTCAGCTGGCAATCTATGTTTGTCACCGGCATGTACGCGCCGCTCGTTGCGGTATTTGCCGCGGTTACAGAGCGCCGAGAGGTTCTCGCCCGTGGCGGCGGCACATGGTGGCGCCGCCTCACTACCCGCTACGAACACACTGCCCGCTTAGTGGTAGTGCTCGCCAGCTTGGCCGCGTTCCACCTCCTCAACTTTGGGGTGTCCTGGGCAATAGTGTTCGCACAAGGCCGCGAACAGCACCACCTCGTGGCACTCGCCGGGCTATATTCTTTCCTCGGTGCTATTGGCATTGCTGGCCTAGCCTCTGCCTGCTCGCGACGCTATGGCCTTGGCGCGACACTAATACTCAGCGTTATCTGGCAGGTTTTAAGCGTGACTTCCAAGGTCGTCGAAGGCCCTACGTGGTGGGCTTTTCCACCAGCTTGGCCCCTGCGGCTACTGCTTCATTCACTGCACATTCATCAAAATTGCGTGCCCTTGGACCCAGGCGATCCACTCCTGCAAGAAAGTCCGCTGCCGGCCCTCGCTCTGACGCTACTTCTCGCAGCAGTAGGCATCTATGCGGCCATCGTCACTCCGCGCCGCCTGCGCCGCCTCGCCTTACCTCGCCGCGGCCAGACGACCCCTGCCTTTAGCGGCGCCACTGCCACGTGGCGCCCGGCCACAGCACCGCGTGCCACCGCCCGCCCCCGCTTTGCAGGCGCGCTAGTTGGTCTCCACCGGGCGGCGTGCAGCCCAGCGGTTATCGCCTGCTTGGCGTTAAGTGCCTTGGCACTGCTATTTCTTGCCCTTTCCTATCCTCCGACTTATGTCCAGGGCTTCTTTATTTTTCTGCTTCTCCCTGTAGGGGCAGGTGTGCTACCGGTTGTGGTGTGGCCATTACTCGCGCCGGTATGGCCGCTCAGCTACATGGAATCCCGCCATTGTTCCAGCGCCCTCCTCTGGTGGTTTTTCGGGATAGTATCCGCAGTATGCATGGGCGCTTCGCTCGCGCTTATTGCTTCTGGTAGCCCGGCTTCGACGACGATCATCCAACTGCCCCTAGCCATTGGGGTGGGATATGTGATTTCGGTCTTCTCTCTTCTCATCGTGATTCGTCTGGGCATCATGAGTGGCCTGGCACTGTGCATCGTCTGCACTATCGTCTCCGTGACCCTGGGTGGAGACGTCCTCGCTAGAACCCCGCTGTGGTTGATCGCCTTCCCCGCATGGCCCATGAACGCGGATTCCCCTGCCCGCTATATTCTTGCGGCGGCGCTGACAGGAATCTTCGCCACGGCTGGTACGTGGATGGTGATCCGGCTGCTTAAAACTAAAACGCTGCGGCCGGCAAACTAAGCCCCGTAAGAGTATCGCTCTGCTGACGGGTTGACCTGGCACCACCATCAGGAGACTGGAAGAATGCAGCTAGTTGAAAAAGGCGCACACAGAGCACCTCACAAAGGTGGATTTAGCCTTTGGGGCAAGAAAGGATAAATAAATGAAACTTCCGTCAGACTTTTTCTCAATTAATGGCGATCCGTTTACTAAGGAGGAACTTTCAGAATTAAAGCGAACCGTAGATTCATCTCTGCCTGAAGACTATCTAGAATTTTTATCCCTTCATGGAGGTGGAGTCATTTCCGAGACCTACTCACATGTACAGCTCAGGACAAACGACTCAACTGCTCTCGAAGTTGAAGCAACCATGATTTTTGGAAACGCGACACCAATCGACATATGGGGAAATGCCATTCAACTGGACCCTACTTGGCTCTATGACTGGGGATTTTACTTTTGCGAAGCAAGCAATCCCCCCGAGGACAAGTTTTTAATTAACCTCTCCAATGAAGAGTTTTCAATCGGAAGCATACTATATGAAGACGAAGGGAAAGTTTTCCAAGTATCAAAAGATTTTACATCCTTCATATCGCTTCTAATCAATAGCCGAGGGAAGGCACCCAAGGCACCGCAAAGGCGATCGGAGAAGTTTGGAAAATTCTTTTTCCAAGCAAGACTGTCAAAAATATAGAATTTCCAAATGCCAATCTAGAACATTAAAAGTAGTCGCAGCAACTCTATTTCCTATCGATTAATTCCACTAATACATCTTGATCGATACCCTACTTGAAAGAGTGCTTACCGAACCTTTTATCTAGATGCTTATATTGCAACAATAAAGCCTTTTATAAATCGCAAGAAATTCATCAATTCCCCCAATCCCCCAATCTTTCCTACTAGATCGTCTATTTTATCGCATAAGCAGTAGAATTAACCATCAATAGGGCTACCGCCAGGGGCCACCTGCTTTGGTTCCTGCCCCCGGAAAGTGGACACGCCAGGGGTTAGGCTCAAGCATCTGAAGTGGCCGGTGCACGAGCCCCCGTTGTTTGCCGGCCAGTATCGGGATACTGAATCCGAGCGGGATTACAACCGCCTCCGTTACTACAGCCCCACGCTGGGCGCCTAGAACGCTCAAGACCCACTCGGGCTCGCCCTACGCCTCGCCTCAGCACAATGAACCGCCTCGATGAATTTCCGTACAGATCAAGTAGACAGGGAGACGCAGGAGCAATCGTTAATGGGATATCGCGTTCTGCGCAGAGAAGTCAAGGAGGCTCATTGTCCAGTTTCTACCGCTCTAATAAAAATGGCAATGGCGACTATTTTAGAGTTAAATTAACTGATTAGGAGTATACGATTGAAATCCTTTCTCATTAAGATCGAGCCAACAAACTACATTTTTGAAGTGTTTGGCGACGGATCTACTGGAACCGAACTTCATTGGTCGGATAATCCGCCGGTCGGTAGAGCCAAGGGCGCATTTGCAGTAGCGCTTCCAGATCTAGAGATAGGCGAGAAGTTTTCAGCCACTGTTTGCTTTACCGATACACCCATCGAAGAGCAAAACGCTTTCTCCAAGCATGTCATTGATACTTTTGATGGGAAAATAGAAATATCAGATGTAGTTGAAAGCCAGGTTGCAGGCTCGGAGGGATTTGTCGGAGCTCTTTACTCCTTACCATGGTCCGGCTCCACAGAAATCTCATTAAGTGCCCCGAAAGGTTTCACGAAAAATAGTGAGGGCGAGTTAGTGCCACTTAGTTTGCACTTGACATTTAGCCCCGCATCAGAGACTTAAGTCTAGTGAGTTTCTAGCAGAGTCAGCGACCGAAGCCTCTTCCTTTCCTACACCTACGACGGACTTGGCCGACGCGTGGCCAAAAACACCATCAACACCACCACTGGAGTCTTAGAGGTACACACCACCCAAACCCTCTACGACACACGCACATGATCTGGTTGGTGCACCAGTCCCCTGCTGTTTGCCAGCCAATATGAAGATGCTGAATCAGACTGGGCGTACAACCGGTTCCGCTACTACAATCCCACCTTGGGTACCTATAACGCCCAAGACCCACTCGGACTTGCACCACGGCTCGCCTCCGCACAGGGTAAGTCGACCACGCAGCACACTGGGTCGACGTGCTGGGACTGCACGGCTGTTGGGCGGCAAAGAAAGTTCAAGGGAAGGTTGTATATCAACAGACTGGTAGACAGGTATTCAATCCGCACAAAGAGGTGTACCTTCCTCGGGAAATTGGTAGTGGAATTGGCACCAATGTCGATTTAATGAGGCATGGGCGCGCCCCCATAGGGGTAGATGGAAACCCAGTGAATTTGCACCATATCGGACAAGATGATCGATCAGCCGTGGTAGAAATTACAAACAGATACACACAGAAAACGCTAAATTTCTCCATATATTCCACGGAATGAATAGGAGCGAGTTTCCAACAGATGTCCCCCCTGTCGACCGCGCATTCTTTAGGGAGTGGAGACACACATACTGGAAAGAAAAGGCATTGGACTATTTATGACCGGTCAGAAAAAACTCTCAGATAAGCTACTCTCATACTTGTACGGCCACGGTCTAAGTAAAAGTGAACTGTCTCAACTGAAATCGGTGGCTCCATCTTGGATTCCCGAACAATACTTCCAATTCTGGAAGCATTACACGGCCTTTTCTCCGCCATCGTTAATTTTCTTCACACCTGCCCCATATGGAGTCTATGAAAACGCCTTCGAAGGGTTTCTAGAAGATTTCCGGTCAGCCGATCTTGTCGATTCAAAACGCTTCTTCCCAGTAGCCTATGATGACGGTTTTGTCTGGGGCGTCTTCGAACAGAAGCCCAATGGGTCGGTTATATGTGGAATGTACGATTTTCAAGAAAAGGACTACGTTGAAGGCCCCTTCAAGACATTCGAGGAGTGGGTGTACAGCTACGGATAAACAGGCTTTGCAAGCCCGGCACAAATGGATGAATTAACGACGTACTAAATGATCGGAAAGTGGCGCAGACGGCACTCCTGGTGAGGCCTTCTAGCCCCCAATGACTTCGAAGCACTCACATCAGCTACACCGACCCAAGCAGCATAGCTAACCCCCGACGTGTCTACTTTCCGGGGTCAGGCCCCAGCTACACCGGCTGGGGTGCCCCAACCATTCAATCAGCATCCAAGAAGACCAAATCTAACCCCACCAACACGCTGAATCACAAACGTTTAGCCCTAAGCCCCTGGAAAACGACTTAAGCCCGCGGATAACCGCGGGCTTAAAATCATTGAGCCTTAAAGCTCAGCAGGAGAAACGCGCTTCGGCAGAACAACCGGGCGGGTACCCGCCAGCTCTTCTACGATGCGTACTACCTGGTTGGAGTAGCCGAACTCGTTGTCGTACCAGACATAGAGCACGAGGTGCTTGCCGGAGGCAATGGTGGCAACACCATCGACAATGCCAGCGTGGGTATTGCCGATGAAGTCAGAGGAAACAACCTCTGGGGAGGCAATGTAGGAAATCTGCTGACGCAGGTCAGAGTGCAGCGAAACGTTGCGCAGGAAGTCGTTGACCTCTTCGCGGTCCACTTCCTTTTCCAGTTCAAGGTTAAGCACGGCCATGGACACGTCCGGGGTAGGCACGCGAATAGCGTTACCGGTGAGCTTACCCTCAAATTCCGGCAGGGCCTTAGACACAGCCTTAGCAGCACCGGTAGCGGTAAGCACCATGTTCAGGCCTGCGGCGCGGCCACGGCGATCGCCCTTGTGGTAGTTATCAATGAGGTTTTGGTCATTGGTAAACGAGTGCGCGGTCTCCACGTGGCCGTGGGTTACGCCGTAGCGGTCGTTGATGACTTTGAGTACTGGGGTGATGCCGTTGGTAGTGCAGGATGCGGCGGAGAGGATCTGGTCCTCATCGGTGATCTTTTCGTTATTGATGCCGTAGACGATGTTCTTGATATCGCCCTTGCCCGGTGCGGTCAAAAGCACACGAGAGATGCCCTTGGCCTTGAGGTGCTGGGACAAGCCCTCGCGGTCGCGCCACGCGCCGGTGTTATCCACCAAGATGGCGTTGTTGATGCCATAAGAGGTGTAGTCAATCTCGGAGGGATCGTTAGCGTAGATCATCTGGATCTTGGTGCCATTGGCCCAGATGACCTCGTTTTCCTCATCCACGGAGATGGTGCCGTTGAAGGCGCCGTGGACGGAATCGCGGCGCAGCAAGGAGGCGCGCTTGAGGATGTCCCCATCGCCCTTCTTGCGCAGGACGATGCCGCGCAAGCGAACTCCACCATAGGCTGCCTCGCGGGCGACGAGCAGGCGGGCAAGTAGTCGGCCAATGCGGCCGAATCCGTAGAGAACGACGTCGGTGGTTTCCAGATCCACGCCAGCACCGACGATCTCGCACAGCTCGCCTTCTAGGTACATGCGGAGGTTTTCCTCGTTGGACTCCTCCCAGCCCAGTACCAAGCGGCCGAGGTCAACGCTGGCGGCGCCTAGGTTCATGTCCGCCAATTCCACCAGAATTGGCAGGGTCTCCGCCGTGGACAGGTGGCGCTGCGCAATGCGGCGGCCGTAGCGGTGGGACTTGATGATGTCGATATCCGTCTGGCCCACCAGCGGGCGGCCGAAGATGGTGGTGACAACGTTATTGTTGCGGTGCAGCTGGTGGATGAGTGGAATCATCTGCTGCGCCAGCTCGAGGCGCTCGTTCCAATCATCATGGCCAACATGTGCGTTCGCGGTCACGTAATTCATTCCTTTTCTGTCACGGGGGTGGCATTGAATCTACAAACATAAATATTAGCGCCTACTAGTGTGGGTTTTGGCATAGTCGGTTAAGGATGTCGGCCACAGTACCCCCGTTTATTTTCTCCACTTCGGTTCCTACGAGGCAATAAGCTACGGCATCATCGTGCTGCGCACGGCGTTCCTTGAGCACGGGATTCAAAAGCGGATACACCGGTGGAAAATCGGGATGGCTACGGGTGTAATCGGTCTCTAGCCCGCGGGCATACCGGCCAGAAAAGGCACGGGTGGAAACGGTCTGTCCACCGCTGCCAATTAGCCGCCGGTTGTAGTCGCTCGTGCCGGCCTCGGCAGCCAACAAAAAGGCGGACCCGCACGAGCAGGCGGTAACCCCTGGCCAAGATAGAGCGGCGGCGATATCGTCTGCGGTGCGCAGTCCGCCAGCTGCGATAAGGGGAAGGTCAGGCACAGCGGCATGCACGTCGGATATTAGCTCTTCTAGTGGCCTGGAATCAGGAGTCGCGGTTATGCTCCAAGTGCCGCGGTGACCACCGGCGGCGGGCCCTTGGACGCAGAGCACGTCGACGCCACTGCGGGCGGCCGCAATTGCCTCCCCTGGAGTCGTTACGGTGGTCCAGGCTTCTGCACCTGCGGCGTGGATGCGTTCTACGCACTCGGGGGTAAAGGTGCCAAACATAGACCACACCACGCGAGAGCCACCCTGAAGAGCTAGCTGTAGTTTTTCTTCAAACCCAAAGGAATAGTCGGGCTCGGGTAGCGGCTGGCTTTCTGCTTGAGCAAGCTCGCGTGCGGCTGCCAAGTACGGCTCGGGAAGTGGTTCTTGGGGACAAAAAAGGTTCACCCCGAACGGTATGCCGGCGCACTGTTCTATCTGTGTGCGAGCAGAGTCGATACTGGCAGAGCCCAAACCTAGGGTGCCGAAAGAGCCGACGGCATGAGCTGCGTGCACTAGTTCCGGGGTGGTCGGGCCACCGGCCATTGGCGCGGGAATTACGCTACGGGAAAGGGAGCTAATAATCTGACTCATAACACCCCACCCTACCGAGAGAGGAAGCTAGCGCAGTGGCAGCTTTAGGAGATTTTTTCGCGCGGATCTTTGGCTCGAAGGATAAGCCGCAACTAGGACTCACACCGTCCGAGCTTGAGGCGGAATGGCTTGTCGTGGGCTTGGGCAACCCCGGCGCGAAATATGCCGCTACCCGCCACAATGTGGGCTATATGGCCATCGATGATCTCCTCGCAGCCGGTGGAGATGTCCTCGAACCGGTGCGCGGGATGGATGTCCAGGCAGCTCCGCTTAATTGGGAGGGCCATAAAGTACTTGCCGTGCGTTCGGGCACATATATGAACCTGTCGGGGGATCCTGTGGCACCGCTAGCGCAGCAATTAGGAATCGCACCAGACCATGTGATTGTCCTCCACGATGAGCTCGATCTGCCGGCCAATAAGGTCCGACTCAAGCAGGGTGGCAATGAAAACGGGCACAACGGGCTCAAGTCCCTTACCGAACGCTTAGGCACGCGCGACTATCTCCGTGTGCGCATTGGTATTGCGCGCCCGCCCAAGGGCTCGTCGATTCCGGACTACGTGCTTGGCCCAGTTGATGCCGGTGCGGGATTCGACGCCGCCATAGCTACCGCGGCCGAATCCGCCCGACTCATCGTGACCGAAGGGCTAAGCAAAGCCCAAAACCAGATCCACTCGCGTTAACACTGGGAGAATTTCTCTAGGGCCTGCGGGCTGCCGGCGGCGACGATGAAATCGGTGGGGGCGAGTTCGGTGGCGTCGGCAAGCGGGGCCCATTCCCCTTCCGCACAGCGCACCGAAACCAATTGCACGCGGTGGGTACGCCAGATGGTAGCGAGGTCGAGGGGCTGGCCGAGCAAAGAAGAGGGTACGGCCATCTGGGTCACGCCATAGTCGGTGGCAATCTCCGCAAAATCCCGGAAACGCCCGCCCAAAAGGTAGGCGACGCGGCGACCCGTATCTCGCTCTGGCCGGATGACGTGGTGGGTGCCTATCTGGCTCAGAATGCGCGCATGCGCCTCCGAATCTGCCTTGGCCCAGATATCTTTCACCCCCAGCTCCACCAGGTTAGACGCGGTAAGAATGGAGTCTTCTAGGTGGGAGCCGATGGCGACGATGACGCGCTCGACCTCCTCCACGCCCAGCTGACGTAAGGCTTCCGGGTCAGTGGTATCTGCCGCAATGGTCTCAGTGAGGTAAGGCGCTTCCTCGCGCACTCGCTTTTCGCTGGAGTCAATGCCCAGGACCTCAACGCCATTGGCCATCAACTCATGGGCTAGCGAGGAGCCAAATCGCCCCAAGCCGATGACGACGACGGGAGGAATATCGATGCCGGCGCGGGTGCGACCCAGCGCCTTGAGAATATTAGCCAAGGAACGGCCTTTCTTCGGGATAGCTAAAACGTCGACTTACGGTTTTTGCAGCCAGCGCCGCTACCAAGGTGGTTGGGCCAACACGGCCCAGGTACATGATGAGGCACAGCACTATCTGCGAGGGTGCAGATAGGCTGGCGGTAATTCCGGTGGACAAGCCCACCGTAGCGAATGCGGAGAGTACTTCGAAAGAGACTTGGTCACCGCTGAATTCCGGATCAAAAAAGCGCAGGGCCGCCACGCCGAGTGTGACCACCATGACTCCGGCAAAGCTCAAGGCCAGGGCCTGGCGGGTTACCGAGCGCGGAAGGCTGCGGTGCCCGATGGTCGTGGTTTCGCGCCCAGTGAACTCAGCCGCCATCGCCGCCAAGAGCACGCACGCGGTGGTGACTTTAATGCCGCCGGCGGTACCGGCAGACCCGCCGCCGATAAACATCAAAATATCGGTGCCCATCAGGGTAATGGGGTGAGCCTGCCCGTAGTCGATGGCATTAAAGCCGGCCGTGCGCGGAGATGCACTGGCAAAGAAAGAGTTGAGCAGTTTTTCTCCCAGCGACATGGACGACAACAGTCCGGTCCATTCCATGCAGGCGAAAAAGACCGCACCCGCTACCAAAAGCATGGTCGTAGCCACCAAAGTCATGCGCGCGGTAATGGAGATGCGGTGGACCACGTAACGGTTGCGGCGCACGAGGCGTACCAGCTCCGCCCATACCGGAAATCCCAAGCCGCCACCAATCAACGCGGCGGCTAAGGGCAGCAGAATCCAGGCATCTGCAACAAAGGGCACCAGGTTATCGCTATTGGTGCTAAAACCCGCGTTATTGAATGCAGAAATGGCGTGAAAGATGCCTTCCCATACCGCGCGCGGAAAGGAATGACCATAGCCAATCATCAACCGCGCGGCCACAATGATGGCAATGATGGTCTCTGCTGCCGCGGTAAACGCAAAGGTAAAGAGCAGCGTCTTGCGGATTCCGCCAGGAGCAATGGGGCGCCCCTCATAGGCACCCGTCTTGCGTGCTTTGAAGCTAATCCGGCCGGTAAAAAGCAGGCCGGATAGCGAGGCCAGGGACATGATGCCCAAGCCACCCAATTGGATGAGTGCCAAGATGACCACTTGGCCGGCCGGGCTCCAAAAACTACCGGTATCCACCACGATAAGTCCGGTGAGCGATACCGCAGACGTAGCGGTAAAAAGGGCAGACAGAAATGATGCACGGGCGGTGCCGGCCTCAGCGAACGGCAGCATGAGCAAAACCGTTCCCAACAAAATGAGCAAAAGAAAGCCGGCTGCGGTTAAGCGCGCCGGTCCCCACTGCCGTATGGAAAACAGATGTTTCACGAGCGGAAGTATAGACCTGCTTGGGGTACAAGGAAACTGCTAGCGAGCACCACCCCCGCCACGAAGTTAAGATTGGAGCTATGACTTCGCCACATAGCACTGCCAAGACGATTGTGATTACGGGCGCATCGGGCGGGCTGGGCGCCGCGGCCGCACGCCAGTTGCACCGCACTCGGCCTCAGGACAATCTGGTTATCATCGGCCGCAATCCGGAGAAGACTCGCGCGGTGGCAAAGGAAGTGGGCGGCCAGTACTTCCTTGCAGATTTCGAGTCCTTGGGGCAGGTGCGCCGCCTGGCTGGAGAGTTGAGCGAGCTGGAGCATATCCATGCGCTAGGCAATAATGCTGGCGGCATTTTCGATGGCCCCTCCACCACTGCTGATGGATTTGAGCGCACCTGGCAGGTCAACGTGGTTGCACCTTTCCTGTTGACCTCATTGCTGCGCGAGAAGCTGCGCGCAGATTCCGCCAACGTAGTCCAGACCGCTTCGCTGGCCAATTTTCTCATGTCCAACTTTGCCCCAGACGATCCCGATACTGTGGAGCACTTCAGCCCCGAGCGCGCCTACGGCAACGCCAAGCTGGGCGATATCCTGCTCACCCGCTATATCGATGCCCACGGGATTAACGCGGTGTCTTTCCACCCTGGCGTGCTTGCCACTGACTTTTCCAAGTCTTCAACCGGCATGATGTCCAAGATGTATTCGGGGCTGATTGGCAAGACCTTTGGCAAACCTGCCGACGGCGGCGAAAACCTCGCCTACTTTTTGACGGGCACCGAGGGAATCCACTTTGAATCCGGCGAATACTACAACGACAAGCGCAAACCTGGCCTCCAGCGCCCCATTGCGAAGAAGCTATCGGTGGCTCGCCGCGTCTTTGATGATTTGGGGCGCCGCCTCAATGTGGAGTGGTAGCGCGAAACCACTAGACTATGCCGCATGAGTTCTGTCGTTTCTGAGGCCTCGCGCCGCCGCACGTTTGCCGTTATCGCCCACCCGGATGCTGGTAAGTCCACGCTGACGGAGGCGCTGGCGCTGCACGCACACGTTATTAATGAGGCCGGCGCGGTCCACGGCAAGGGCAACCGCAAGTCCACCGTGTCCGACTGGATGGATATGGAAAAGGACCGCGGCATTTCCGTGGCTTCCTCGGCGCTGCAGTTCGAGTATGCGCCGGAGGGCCACGAAGGCGAGCCCTACATGATCAACCTGGTTGATACCCCAGGCCACGCGGACTTTTCGGAAGATACCTACCGCGTGCTCACTGCGGTGGATGCGGCAGTCATGCTTATCGACGCCGCCAAGGGCCTCGAGCCCCAGACCCTCAAGCTCTTCCGCGTGTGTAAAGCACGCGGCTTGCCCATCGTCACTGTGATCAATAAGTGGGACCGCGTGGGCCGCGAGCCCTTGGAGCTCGTTGATGAGATCGTCAACGAAATCCAGCTGCAGCCCACCCCGCTGTACTGGCCGGTGGGCATTGCCGGTGACTTCCGCGGCCTGGCGCATATCAATGACGACGGCGAGGCCGATGAGTATATCCATTTTATCCGCACCGCAGGTGGTTCTACTATCGCACCGGAGGAACATTTCGATCCGGATGCCGCCGGCGAGAAGGAAGAAGATGTGTGGGAAACCGCCGTCGAAGAAGCCGAGCTCCTCGCCGCCGATGGTGCCCTGCATGATCAGGAGCTTTTTGAGCAATGCGTGACTTCCCCACTCATTTTTGCCTCTGCGATGCTGAACTTTGGTGTGCACCAAATCCTGGATACGCTGTGTGCCATTGCGCCGGCCCCACATTCGCGCGAGTCTGATCCTAAGGCGGTTGAGGCTGCCACCAGTGCTATCGACGAGGTCCGCGAAGTAAGCGATGATTTCTCCGGCGTCGTCTTTAAGGTTCAGGCAGGTATGGACCAAAAGCACCGCGATAATTTGGCCTTCATGCGCGTGGTCTCCGGCGAATTTGAGCGCGGCATGCAGGTTCACCACGCCCAGTCTGGCCGCAGCTTTTCCACCAAGTATGCCCTGACCGTCTTCGGCCGCACGCGCGATACCGTGGATACCGCCTATCCGGGCGATATCGTAGGTTTGGTCAACGCCGGCTCACTCGCCCCTGGTGACACCATCTATTCCGGCAAAAAGGTCCAGTTCAAGCCGATGCCACAATTCGCCCCGGAGGCTTTCCAGATTCTGCGCGCGAAGTCGCTGGGCAAGTACAAGGCCTTCCGCAAGGGCCTGGATCAGCTAGCAGCCGAGGGCGTGGTTCAGATTCTCAAGAACGAGGCCCGTGGCGATGCCTCGCCGGTCATGGCGGCGGTCGGCCCCATGCAGTTCGAGGTCATGCAGGCCCGCATGGAGTTCGAATATAACGTGGAAACCGTCACCGAGCCTATCCCCTATTCCGTGGCCCGCCGCACCGATGCCGAGTCTGCCCCGGAACTGGGCCGCCAGCGCGGAGTGGAGATCTTTACCCGCCAAGATGGCGAGCTCATCGCGCTCTTTGGTGATAAGTGGAAGCTCGCCTTCATTGAGAAAGAACACCCAGAGCTGACCATGGAAACGCTGGTGGCGGATTAAAGCAGCACTGCTTTCTTTTCTCTACAAGACAAGCAAAAGGCCGCTTCCCATTCTTGGGAAGCGGCCTTTTTCGGTTGCCCGGTTAAAGCATCAACATCACTGGGACAACGGCGATTTTGACCACCTGTGCCACCACAATCGTGGCGGCGTAGCCGATCATAATACGCGAGTCGGAGCTAAGCCCCGTGGCGTAATTGACTACGGCTGGCTGGGCAAAAATGCCGGAGTGTCCGCCGACGGTGCGAGTTTCAGATTGCCCCATGAAGCGATTCGCCACGGCGAACAACACAGCAGCCACCGAGGTAACAATGGCAGCAAGGATCATGCACTTCAGCCCCATCCAGGAGAATGCGGTGGACAGGAATGCCTCACCAGAAGATAGGCCCACGGATGCCAAGAAGATGACGAGGCCCCACTGCTGGAAGGCGGTGTTAATGGAGGCCGGAACCTGCCACGGGATGCGGCGGGTGCGGTGCAGCGCGCCGAGGATCAGGCCGGTAATCAGCGGTCCGAGTGCAAAGCCCAGTTCGAAGGAGGCGCCTCCCGGCATCGGTACTACGACCTGGCCGAGCAGGTAGCCCAAGAAAAGACCGCCGCCTAGTGCCACCCAGTTCAACTCGGAGTAGGACTTAACGGAGTCACCGAAGTAATCCCGGATATCGCCCAAACGGTCAAACTTCACGATGAGCTCCAGCGTATCGCCAGAGGCCAAGTGGGTTTCATTATTGGCTAGGAACTCCTCGTCGCCACGCTGTACGCGCACGATGCGGCCGCCATAGCGAGAAAACAGGTTCAACTCCTCTACGGTGCGACCGGCAATATCCTGGTTAGATACAGCCACGGTTTCAATAACTAGGCGCTTATCCACGAACGGAGTCTGCGGCTGGCGCTTGCCCAGCATTTGGGTGAGCTCACGGGCCTTAGCCTTGGTGACCATCACACGCAGAATATCGCCTTTGCGCAGTTCGGGGCGGTCACCGGCCACGCGCACTTTATTGCCGCGGCGGATGGTAGCGATCACAAAGTGATCCTTGAACTTTTCTTCCAGATCATCGTAGTTCACGTCTTTGGTGACGCGGATGGTGCGGGAGCGGAAGATCTTGGAGGCAGAATTGTCCTTATCCCGCTTGGCAGGCCAGTTTTGCTTGAGTAGGAAGGCCACCACCAAGATGGCTACCGCCACACCCACGGGATAGCCCAGCGAGTAGCCCACGGCAGGTAGTTCTTCACCCGTTTGCTGTTGGGCAACAGCCAGCGACGGCGTCGAGGTGGTGGCGCCGGCGAAAACGCCAACGGAAGCCAGGGTGTCTAGTCCCAGCATGCCACCAAAGAATAGGGCTGCGCCCGCGGCCACGATGATCGCAATAGTGGCCGTGAGCATGTGCTTCATCTGCTTAGAAAAGCCCTTGAAGAATCGCTCGCCGGCGGAGAGCCCCTGCATATAAATAAAGAGACCCAAGCCCATCTCTTGCAGGGAGCTTAGAATGTCTTTGTCCAGGTCAATAAACGAGCCGAGGGCCAAACCCACAAAAAGCGTGCCGGCCGCACCAAAGCGCAGCGGCCCGAAAGGAATCATGCCAAATAACGTGCCGAGCAGCACTATGAAAAAGATGCTCAGCCATATATTTCCATCAAAAATTGCTAACACGTTGGAATAGTTTAGGCATTTTCCAGCAAAGTGCCACGTGAAAGGCACTTTCTTCAAAGCCCACACTCGGCATCGCTACTGCTTAGACCAGTTTCACCGTCGACCGACCACCCCCAGCAGCGGTACATCTCACAGCAACTATCCAAAGTGAACTAGTCGAGGAGGAATTCCTTCCACCGCGGCCATTCCGTATAGGTCTGTGCTTTGCCCGCTTGATAGTTCGCGCTCAGCTTGTGCACATTGCGCTCGGTAGAGGCGACCTGCATGTCCTCGGGGAAAAATAGTTGGGCTTTACCTTGGCGTTCCAATTCCACAAGGCGGTCCTTGGCGGCATTGTAGATAGCGGGGCGGGCTATCAGGGCGTCGGCAATAGCGGGGTACCTGCGGAAGATGCGGCGGATTAAGGCCGGGCGCGCCACCTCAGGACGTACATACCCACGCGGCTTAGTACCGATGAAAAGGAACTTCTCGTAGCCGGCCTCCTCCGCTTGCGCGATGGTAATGCCGCCGGAAGAGCCCAATGCGCCATCTACATATGGTGCGCCGTCGATAAATCGCATCGGCATAATCAGTGGCAGCGTGGACGAGGCTCGCACCCGCACAAAAAGATCCTCTGGGGTGCGGGCATCCTCGCGTGTCCAATAAACGGACTCGCCGGTATCCGCACGTGCTGCCGCCAGCACCATATCGGCCGGGTGCTCGCGATAAGCCTTCCAGTCAAAGGGCAGATCTTTATCGGCGGCGCGCTCATAGATGTACTCGGCGTTGAAATATCCCGTTCCACGCACCAGCGACCCCACGCCGCCAAAGCTGGGATTCTTGGCAAAGTCCGTAAACGACTCTTCCGCACGCCGAGCATCGCGCGATAAATAATTAACGGTGTGGGATGCCCCGGCCGAAACCCCGCCTACCCAGCCAAAGTCCACGCCTTCTTCGATGAGCTTAACCATGCAAGCAGCGGTATAGGAATTGCGCATGCCGCCGCCTTCAATAACGAGTGCGGTGTTCTTAGCGTCAATCATGATGCCCCATACTACGCTGGACCCAATGAAGCGCATTTTCCGGCAATTACTCGCGGACGAGGAAGGCACCTTCGATATCGAAACCGGCCAGCAACCCCGCACCGGGTTTGCCTACGCCCCTACCGCAACGGCGCTACTGAAAGCAGATGAGCCCACTCCGGACGCGATACGCACAGCCCTCGCACGAGCCAGGCGAGAGGGCGCACGCTATCTCAGTACCTGGCGCCACCCAGGCGGCCCTTTAGTATTTTTTGCTACGTCGGTTACCCAAGACGAATCTCTCGCTCGCGAGCACGTTGCCGCCACGGGACAACGCACCTACTTCGATCTAGAGCGCGGCCACACCGTTACCGTGCGCGCTCACTAGGCTAGAGGCTTATGGGATTAAAAGATGCACTTGCTCGGCTCACCGGCACGCAGTCCCCGCGCTTAGCACACCCCGATTCCACTGCCCCCACTGCCCAGGTGGAAAGGCTGGAAATCCACACCGCCGGCTCATTGATCATAGTGGTCACCAATCAGCCCGGCGCGGAGGTACTGCGCGAGGTAGCACGCTCCCGCGAATCGGCCACTCTGGTTTCTCCCACCGCAACGGCTCATTTTCTGGCTGTAAAGAAGGATGCACTGCCCATCAAGGATCCCCGGCGCGGCTGGGTTATTCCGCTTACGCCCGCGCTTGCCGACGCCTTCTTAGACCACCTACCCCACCCCGGCGAATATGAGCTCTCCCCCGCCTTGGCTTTAGTAGTCGAATAACTTTTGAAAGGAATCCGCACATGCTCCTTTTGCCCTTTGCTGGAAAGAAGCCACGCATCCATCGCAGCGCGTGGATTGCCCCTAATGCCACCATCATTGGAGACGTAGAAATCGGCCCGGAATCCTCCGTATTTTATGGCAACGTGCTGCGCGGTGATGTAGGGGCAATTCGGATTGGCGCGCGGTGCAATATTCAGGACAATTGTGCCTTCCACGTGGAAGAAGATACCCCCTGCGTACTAGAAGATGATGTCACGGTGGGGCACATGGCGATGGTCCACGCCGCACACGTGGAGTCAGGTTCTTTAGTGGGCATGTCCTCCTCATTACTTTCGCGCTGCACTATAGGTACGGGCTCGCTGATCGCCGCCGGTGCCGTGGTACTAGAAGACACAAAAATTCCGCCGCGCAGCCTTGCCGCCGGCGTGCCGGCCAAGGTCCGCCGCGAACTCAGCGCAGAAGAATCGGGAGCCTTCATCCCACACGCGGCGCGCTACGTGGAGTGCGCCCAGCGCCAATCTAGTGAGGCATTAAGCCTGGATGAAGTCCTCTTTGATTAAAGCGACACTACGCCCATGAGGATGAGAAAGACTGCCACGAGGTAACCGCCAAAGAGCGCCACTTGGGTACTATTAGCACGGGCAGCGGCAAAAAGCCTGCCCGCCGCCGAATCGGGATGTGCGCGCACCACAGCGATAAATAGGCCACAGATGGTAGGCAAGGATAGGGCTAGGCTGGCATACCACACTAGGCCCCCATATTGCGCTGCTGGAGAGATATCTTCTGTGGCCAAGTGCATGAGCCCGTAATAAAAAGGCACCGAGGTCAGTGATTGCACCACACCCATCACAAAGCCGATGAGTGCCGTAATCAGCGACGGCGTGCGGAGCGGCTCTAGTAGCCGGTTGACCAAGGCATTGGGTTGCCCTTTGGAGCGCCACGAGCCGATAGCCACGGCGATGCCGACTGCGACCAGCACCCAGCCGGCAATGGGCGAACTCAAAATGGCCTCAATTTGATCTTTTACCCCAAGCAGCAAAAACATGACCACGGCCGCTGCGACGAGCACCCCGGCCCAATCTCCTACCACCACCAATGCGGCGATGCGCCGGTACTTACCGCGGGGCAAGATGATGCCGATGGCCACAAGGATGCCAATAAGTAAGGCATTAACGGAATCCAAAAGGGCGAAACTAACGGCATGGAGCATGCCGGATAGTCTACCGCTCCACGCCGAAATCTCCGACGCTGCAGAGGTTGAATGTTTTATCTCTCGATAGCGTCAATTTATGATGCACCACACGTACCTTTGCGTACGCTCGGCAATTTTGCATAGACTGTGCAATGTTTCTCATGAAATGCAATCTTTGCTCGCGGATCGCATATCCGCGCTTATCCGCGCGCATAACATTGCCCGCTCACTCGACTAGAAAGCACGCATATGTCTAAATTTCTCTACCGACTAGGAAGTTGGTCATACCGCAAGGTATGGCCCTTCCTGGCCTTCTGGCTTATCGTCTTGGTGGCCATGGTGGGCCTATCCGCCGGCTTTGCCAAGTCACCGAACCCCAACTTCTCCATGCCGGAGATGGACTCGACCACCACCCAAGACAAGATGATGGAACGCTTTGGCCAAGACACCGATGCCATGAGCGCTCCCGAGGGCACAGTGGTTATCCAAGCACCGGAGGGCAAAGACCTCACCGATAAGCAGGTGGCCGGCGAGGTGGATAACCTCCTCGGTGACCTCAAAGACACTGGTGCGCTTAAGGACCAAGACAAGCTGGTCAGCCCGGTTATGGCCGCCGCTGGCATGGAAAAGCAAATGGGCGAAAAAATGAAGGCCCAGCACATGCCGGAGGAGCAGGTGAAGAAGAACCTGCAACAGCTCTCCCCTCTCAGCGAGGATAAAACTACCGGTACCGTCACTATTACCTTCGACGCCGATGCTGTCATGGACATCCCGGAAGAGGATATGACTGCGGTAACGGATGTGTTGAACAAGTACGACGAGGGCGAGCTCACGGTCAAGTACCAGGGCAATGCTTTTAACTCCGCTGGTCAAGAGATGGGTGGCAGCGCCGAAGTTATCGGCCTTATCGTTGCCGCAATCGTGCTGCTGATTACCTTCGGTTCCTTCGTCGCCGCCGGCATGCCGCTTATTTCCGCCATCATTGGTGTGGGCATCGGCATCCTTGGCGTGCAGGTTTCCACCGTATTCACGGATACCATTTCCGATATGACCCCGACCTTGGCCTCCATGATCGGCCTGGCGGTCGGCATCGATTACGCACTGTTTATTGTTAACCGTTTCCGCAATGAGCTCATTACCTCCTCTGGCCTCAATGATCTTTCGCCTAAGGAGCTAGCCGCAGAGCTCAAGAAGATGGATAAGGCCACCCGTGCCCACGCCATGGGCATGGCGCTGGGTACCGCGGGCGGTTCCGTCGTCTTCGCCGGCACCACCGTGGTCATCGCACTGGCTGCATTGACCATCATCGGTATTCCGTTCCTGGGCACCATGGCGATCGCCGCGGCAGCAACGGTCATCATCGCAGTGCTCGTTGCCAATACCTTTATCCCTGCCCTCCTGGGACTTTTGGGCACCAAGATTTTTGCCGGCCGCGTCCCCGGCCCCAAGGTGCCGGACCCAGAGGACGAAAAGCCCACCATGGGTCTGCGTTGGGTGCGCCGTGTGCGCGCCCATCCGTGGCTGCATCTTATCGCCGGCGTCGTCTTGCTGGGCATCCTGGCTGTACCATTCGCCCAGCTGCGCTTGGCCATGCCCACCGATGGCACCGCGAAGCCGGGTACCCCGCAGCGCGAGGCCTATGAGATTACGGCAGATGCCTTTGGCCCAGGCCGCAATGCGCCGATGATCGCGTTCGTTGATGTGGCCAACGTTCCCGAGCAGGACCGCATGCCGGCGTTCCAGGACCTGCTGCAGGAATTCAATGGCACTTCAGGTGTAGAAAACGCCCAAATCGTGCAGACCACTGACAACGGTGATGCTGCACAGATCATGATCACGCCAACCACCGGCGCCACCGATGAAGAAACCACCGAGACCCTCAACCACCTGCGCGATTACCAGGGTGAGTTTGAAAAGACCGGTGGCTCCTACGGCATCACCGGCATCACCCCCATCTTCGATGACATTTCTGAGCGCCTCAATAACGTGCTCATTCCTTATGTAGCCATCGTGCTGGGCTTGGCCTTCATTGTCTTGATGCTGGTCTTCCGCTCCATCTGGGTGCCGCTTATCGCCGCGGCCGGCTTCGCGCTCTCCATGGCTGCCACCTTCGGCATCACCGTAGCCATTTGGCAGGAGGGTATGTTCGGCATCGTCGATGACCCGCAGCCGCTTCTTTCCTTCCTGCCCATCATGCTCATCGGCCTTACCTTCGGCCTGGCCATGGACTATCAGGTTTTCTTGGTCACCCGCATGCGCGAGGGTTTTGTCAATGGCAAGACGGCTGGCAACGCTACCTCCAATGGCTTTAAGCATGGCGCCCGCGTGGTGACGGCTGCGGCCCTGATTATGATTTCGGTCTTCGCCGCCTTCATTTTGATGGATGAGCCGTTTATTAAGACCATGGGCTTTGCCCTGGCTGCTGGCGTGCTTATCGACGCCTTCGTGGTCCGCATGATGATCATCCCGGCCACCATGTTCGTGCTGGATAAGAAGGCATGGTGGTTCCCGCGTTGGTTGGATAAGATCACCCCAAACATGGATATCGAGGGAGAGGCTTTGCACTCTAAGCGCGAAGAGCTCTTGCGCACCCAACGAGAAAAGGTAGGCGAAACACACCGTGACTAGTCTGCGCGAAGAAAAGAAGCGAGCTACTCGTCAGGCCATGGCCGATGCGGCAGCGCGCCTCGTCCTCGAGGGTGGCGCTGAAGCTGCCACGGTTTCAGGCATAACTGCCGCCGTCGGGGTTTCCCCGCGCACTTTCCACAACTACTTCTCCTCGGTTTCTGATGCGCTACTGTCCTTTGGCACCAATGTGCTTGCCGAGTTTTCTAAGGAAGTGCCCACCGTCTTCCCTAACTCATCCATTTCTGAATTCTTCGAACAGGTAACGCTCGATGCCACCGAAAATGAGGGAAAAGAGTTGCATTCCATCACCTCTCTTTTCACTATCGGCGAGGCTTTAGAAAACTTGAGCCATACCACAGAAGAGCGCCAACAATTCCAGGTCGTATCCGAGCAAGTTTTGGAAGCTTTCCACCAACGCGTTCCGGATAAATCGCGCTTTGAGGTCGCGGGCATCCTCCAGGCCTGTGCGGGCGCCGCCGCGGTGAGCATGAAAGAAATCCACCGCCGCTCCCAGGCCGAAGAATCACTGAGTGCTCACGCCAAGCATGAGATAGTACGCACGGCCTTTGCTACCGTGCGCGCCATCGACTAGCTAGCCTAATGGGCGCTTTAATCCGTATGCTCGGCAGTAGTTATGGATAAGAAAGCCCCTATATCGAGCACCGCGCATAACGCCCGCTTCATTCAGGCGGGCGTTAATGCCGCATTTCAAGACCGCATCGGGAAGGCGACCGACGTGGAATTTAATTTCCTCGGCGCCTCCACGGATGGTAAAGGCGATTTTGTCACCGATCAGCTAGTGGAGGCGAGGATAAGTTCCACGCGGCAGGTTTCTGATTTCCGTGGCGTGCGGCTAGCCGTCATTTCTGCCGGCACCTGGCACTGGACCACCACGGCCACCGAGAATTGTGCTGATTTGCCACAGAGTATCTCGATGACGAGAGACCCTGAAAGCATGATTGCTTTAGCTTCCCTCATCGTGGGCAATATGCCGATACTTCGCGCCCAGCAGGGTGAGCACGTGGCTATCGTTGCGGTAGATTTTCACCCTCGCCTGGAGTTTCGCCAGGCCCTGCTGCACGGCCTGCGACACAGCAGAGCGGACGAGGATGAAAAGGTCCCTACCCTCACCCTTGCTCGTTACTTGGACATGGACTCCACCGAGGAAGAGCCGTACGTGCATTTTTCCGATGGCACCACGGTGTGTTTCGAACCAGCCGACCACGGCGTGCACAAGATTTCCAGCATCACCCCGGGTTTTAGCGCCACCAGCATCCTCGAGGATGCCTTTTATCTCGGTGTGGAGAACCAACTCTATTTCCAGGGCCGTTTCCCCGCCGCCACAATAGAACTCGATGTAGACAAGGCCACCGCTACCGTGTCCTATCGCGGTGGGCAGTTTGCGGCGAAGGCGGTGCTTATAGCCACCATATCCGCTGAGGAATTCACCTGGGCTTGGGCCGATCCCTCGCTTAAGGACTCTGCGGCCGCCCGGTGGGCAGGAAGTTTGGCACGCTTTGGCATGAACGAGGTCGTCCCCGAGTTGGTTCGCCCGCACCTTCCGCTCCAGCTAGCGCGCAGGCAACAACTGCCCCACCTGGCTTTGCCTATCCTTGGCATCTGGATGCTGGCTGGCACTACGCTTTCCGACGGCCGCGTCGGCCTCGTCCTCCTCGATGCGCCGGAGCTGCACTTGCCCAAGCCTACGCCCACCGCCACAGCGGCAACGTTAGAAGTTAACCCTCCCGATTGGATCGATGCCGATCGTGCCCGCGCCGCCTACGCGTCATTTCGCGGGGTGGACGTGTAGGGCGCTGCGGATGGCGTCCACGTCGACGTCGTCAAGCGCAGCTGGCTCAAACGCTGCATCGTTAGTTTTATCCACCAAAACCGCACGCACTCCCTCGGCGAAGTCCGCGCGCCGGTACATGAAGGCACCCAGATTGGTTTCCATGTCGAGCGCCTCCCGCACGCTGCTGCACTCCTGCTCGGCGCGGAATAGCTCCATGGCTGCGACGATAGAGGTGGGGCAGGCCTGTGCAGTCAGCTCCCCTACCAACTGCTTGAGCTCTGGGTGGCTATCCAAAGCCGCGGTGATATCCTGCCAGGTCTCGTGGGAGAAGGCGTCTTCGATGGAACCAATAAGCTCAGCCAAAGCGGGCTCACCCGCGGGTTCGGTGGCGTGCTGGGCTAGCGCTGTAGCCATGCCCTGCTCAATTACCGCGTGAGCAAAAGCCTCTGCGTCTGCCACGTAGTGAGTGGCCAACCCGCTCCACAGGAGGTCTGCGGCGTACATGCGATACCCGGTGATACCCCAGAACTTCGCTAGCTCGGGCGAGGCCTTTCCGCGCGTTCCCACCGCGCGCTGGGCGGCGTAGGCCATGCCTACGTCGGTGACGTAGCCGATATTCATCTCTGGCATAGAAGCAAAGGTCTTATCCGTAACTACTCGATGGGATCCATGGGCGGAGATACCCAGGCCACCTCCCATAGCGATGCCATCGATGAGCGCGATAACTGGCTTGGGATACTCCGCGATATCGCCGTTTAAGGTGTATTCATCCGCAAAGAATGTGTCGACTTCGCCTACTTTTCCTTCCTGGACCCCTTCGCGGGCATAGCGGACGTCACCACCGGCGCAATATGCCTTTGGGCTGGCCGAGAGAAAAAGCACCTGCTCCACCTCATCGTTTTCACGCCACTGCGCTAGCGACGCCGCGATGAGTTCTACCATCTCCGGGGTGAGGGAATTGAGAGCCTTGGGACGGTTGAGTTCAATCACTCCGGTATGGTTACGGATTGAGGACACGATGGGTGAAGCGTTGGTCATACCCCTAGTGTGACACACAGCTCACCCCCTTAGCCACCATTGATTGATTCACAGATAGGTTCGGATTTTGCTCCCACAGCTCATCGCCCTGGATATGGACGGCACCCTACTGGACGGCAACGGCCAGCTTCCACCAGATTTTTCCGCGATCAGCACCCGCGCCCGCCAGCTCGGCGTCACCCTTGTACCCGCCTCGGGTCGCCAGCTTGCCACCCTGCAAGAAATGTTTCCGCATGAAGATACCTTCATTGCAGAAAATGGCTCCGTCGTCGTGCACGATAATCGGGTCATTAGCGCCACTACCCTGCCCACCGCGGCAGTCCGCACCGCCGTTTCCGCTCTCCGCACTGTCGACGCCGCGCATATCGTAGTGCTGTGTACCCCAGATACCGCCTTTGTCCACAAGGGCGCCGATGAGCAGGCCCGCGCAGAAATTTCCAAATACTACAGGTCAGTGGAATGGGTAGATGATCTCGATGACCTTCTCGATGCGGACATCATCAAAATCGCGGCTTACTGCGCCGACGGCAGCGAAAAGCACCTCCACCAGCCTCTCCTCGCGGCCGTTCCGGAGCACAATATCGCCATTTCCGGCGCCGTATGGCTCGACGTCATGGCCGCTGGTGTCAATAAAGGCGAAGCATTACACACCATGGCCAAGCTCCTCGCGGTTCCCATGTCTCGCACCGCCGCCTTCGGCGATTTCCTCAATGACTATGAGCTCCTCCGCGAGGCCGGCACTGCTATCGCAATGGAAAATGCGCACCCAAAATTAAAAGCAATCGCCGATCTCATAGCCCCACCCAATACCGAATTTGGTGTCATGACAGTCCTGCGTCAGCTTTTTGACAGCGAAGAGTCCTAGAATCGAATTTTCGCCTCCGGCCCGCGCCGCACCCTCGCTCCCCTCATGGGGGCGAAGTGCTTGTGCGCAGGCTAAAATAATCCGTTTAGAAAATATACGTAGTGCTTTGGGAGTTTTTGTGAAGCAGATTTTGCGCTCACTGCTGGGAAAGAAGAAACCTGGGCGTTCAGATGAACCACGCCCATCGGTCTATCAAGCAGTAAAGCCCAAAGCTGGCTCCACCAGTACATCTCGCCCTTCTGAGAACAAGGCCTCCGCGCCCCAAAAATCAGACAACACCGAGTCCACCACCGGTGCAAAGTCCACGACGCCGCAAGGCAAGTCCAAGGACCACTCTGCGCAAGAGGTCCAGTCTAAGGACCAAGCTAAAAAGACACCTGCAGGAAAGCCCGCGAAGGCTACCGAGTCCAAACCTACTGCTGCTAAAGACACCGCTCGCCCCGAGGCTGCGAAGCCGCACTCCGGCACGACCCAATCCGCAAAGTCGCAGCGGACAAAGGCAGGCTCGCAGTCGCCCGTAGACAAAGCCGCGAAGGACAAACCAGCCTCCCAAAATTCCGCATCTAAACCTGCCGTCGCTAAGCAAAGCAAGCCTGAAGCCTCTCCTCAGTCAGCAGCTGCAGAGAAACAGCAGCAATCGAACGCGGAGGAAAAGAAGCCGCAACGCAAGGCGCACGAACCGGTTCAGCGACCGCGCCGCAGTGCCAGCTTTAGCTCCACGACCTCGCCGAGCTCCCCGAAGGCCGATTCTGCCCGCGATACCCCTCCGAAGACAGAGAGCAAGCCTGGCAAAAAGCCGTCTCAACAAGGCGCTGCGAAGCCATTGCAGCAGGCTCGACCCGCAGCCCAACAACCGGAGAAGACACCCAAGCCGTCAACCTCTCCCAACCCGAAAAAGCCTTCCCCGAAGCCGGCGTCGCCGCGCCCGTCTGCTGCACAAGCACAGGCGCCTTCTAAGCCAGCTAAACAACAGAAGGCTAAGCCGCAACAGGCCAAGCCTGCCACCGCTAAACCTGCCGCAGCCAAGCCGACCACAGCCAAGCCAGCCGCAGGTCAGCAACAGAAAACGCAGAATCCGCGCCCCCAAGAGCGCAGGCAGGAAGACACGGCAAAGAAGACGACTCAGCCACGCCCAGCATCGAAAAAGAAAGCACAGCCCTCTAAGGGTTCACAGGCTTCTAAGAGCAAGGGCGAAACACGCACGCCTAGTACCGCAAACCAAAAGGCTGCCCCGCAGGCATCAGCACCGAAGACTGCTACACAAAAGAAGAGCACTACTGCCCCCACGCCGAAGGCATCCGCACCAAAGACTGGGACTGCCCCTTCCCTGCAGCCCACTAGGTCGACTCAGAATATGGCTGCCCACAATAGGGATAAGGTAGCCCAGCCGAAGAAGGACCAAAGCGGATCCTCACAGAGCAGTCTTGATAAGCAGCAGGAGCAACGGCCACAGCCACAGTCGAAGGCGTCGACGCCTCAGGACAAGGCGCCTCAGGACAAGGCTAGGAAGACGACAAAGCGCCGCCCAGACGTAAAACCATCTGATATCAGCCGCGGGCTGGCCCGTAAATCTCAGCAGGTAGGCACCCCTACCTCGGCTCAGCAAAAGCCACCGCGCACTGTCCCCAAGCCTAAAGCGAAGCAGCAGTCTGGACAGCCCCAGCCGAAGAAGGCAGAGCCCCAAGCAGCCCCAAAGGCGGCTTCAGGAAAGACTGGCACGTCCGCAGCGACGGGTGGTCTAGCTGGAGCAGGAGCGGCCACCGCCGCGGCTAAAGAATGGCAGCGAGATAAGGCACAGCCAGCAAAGGCACCACAGCCAGCTTCCAATAAGCAAAAGGCACCAGTGGCGCCTGACCAAGCGCATCCAGCTGCCCAGAAACCAGCAACACAGAAACTTTCAGCTCCGCAGGAGGACACTAAATCCAAGTATCCGCTGCAAAAGCAGACCAATGAACCTGAGGCGCTGGCCACACCGCCTGAAAGCAAGGTAGTCAAGAAAAAGCGCCATGCCCGCCTCCGCCAGGTCAAGGGGCTTGACGGACTGCGCGGCCTCGCGGTCATTGCCGTGGTGCTGTATCACTTCTTCCCCTCCCTCCTTCCCGGAGGTTACTTGGGCGTTGACCTCTTTTTCGTCCTTTCCGGATTCCTCATCACCTCGTTGCTGGTGCGTGAATTCCGTACCTCCGGCAGGATTAGCTTGAAGGACTTCTGGGTGCGACGATTCCGGCGTATCCTCCCAGCCGCAGTATCAGTTCTCGTCATGTGCACCGCACTGGTGGCATGGATCGGCGGGGACTTAGCGGTGGGCTTGCGCCAACAGTTCTTGGGCACTTTGTTCTTTGTCAATAACTGGACACAGATTGCGACCTCCCAGTCCTACTTCGCGGACAATGAGATTCAGGTCTTTGCCCACTATTGGTCGCTGGCCGTGGAAGAGCAGTTCTATGTAATTTGGCCGCTCCTTATCACGGGTATTTTCCTCATTTCTCGCCATAAGCCGCGCCGACTTCCTATCCTCGTGTCCACGCTTTTAGCCCTCGGATCCGCCGTGGCCATGGCGCTAATCTTCGTGCCCGGTGAGGACCCGACGCGTGTCTATTACGGCACAGACACCCACGCTTTTGGCCTGCTCACTGGCGCCGTGCTGTCTCTCCTGATGACTTCTACCCAATCGAATCCACAGGCCGATTCTTGGGCCGCGGCGGGTAAGGCTGAGTCCCGCATCGCTGGGGTCATCGGCACTTTGGCTCTCATCGGCTACGGTGCGCAGCTATTCCTCATGCCGGATGACGCGGAGTTCACCTACCGCGGTGGGCTCTTCCTCACCAGCGTGCTCGGTGTCCTTATGGTGTGGGGCGTGGTCCGCGAATACGGTCCTATGACCCCGCTATTTAGGACCAAGGTCATGCGCTGGTTTGGTCAGCGCTCCTTCTCGCTATATCTCTGGCATTGGCCGGTCATCATGATGCTCAAGGCGCTTTTCGAGGGCAACCAGAATTCCGATAAATCCTGGATCCTGGGTCTTGTAGCCGTACCAATTTCGCTGCTTCTATCCGAGATTTCCTATCAGTTCATCGAGAATCCTTTCCGCCGCGGCGGATATAAGAAGACGTGGAAGACCTACTGGTCATCCCGCCCAGGATTTAGCGAATTGCGCGATGGCTTTGGCAAGACCATGTGGCCGGTAGTCCCATTCCTCGTCATTGCCTCTGTAGCAGGCGTAGTCTACGGCGTTATTAACTCCAGCGATAAGACTGAGTTGGAACAGCAATTGGAACAGCTCCAGCAGCAGAACCAGAGCAGCAACAATGCTCCGGCTCAACCTAATGATGCTGCCCCGCAGCCGCCTGTCGCGGGCGACACCGACAAGGATAACTCAAAGAATACGAAGACCCGCCCCATGCCGCAGGGCAAGGACATTACCGCCATCGGTGACTCAGTGATGCTGGCTTCTAGCGGCGCCCTCAAACAACGCTTCCCGCAGATTTACGTCGACGCAGACGTATCCCGCCACTACACTGCAGGCATTCAGATTCTGCAGCAACTCAAGGATTCCGGAAAGCTGCGCGATACCGTCTTCCTCGGGTTCGGTACCAATGGCCCTGCTTTCCCGGATCAGATCAAGGAAGCTCTCGATATCATCGGCAAAGACCGCACCGTTGTCATGGCTGTACCCTATGGTGACCGTGAATGGATGTCCCAGTCCCAGCAGGATGTCCTCGACGCAGCCAGGGAATACGACAATGTATACGTCGCTGACTGGTGCGGACACGCACAGAGCGACCCCGCAATCCTCTATTCCGATGGTGTTCACCCGATGCCAGAACGCACCGGCGAGTACTCGGATGCTTTCTACGAAGCTCTAGAGCGGTATTCAAACTACGACAAGACCGTGTCCTCGCAGTGCGTGCCGCAGTAAGGCAAGGCAATATGGGGAGATAACGGCGTCGGCAAGCGCCTAGCCCCTCCCCCGCCCTTCGCGCTCACGGAGGGCTCGTGCGCCACTGATAACAACGACCACCGTGAGCGCGAAGGGTGGTGCGTTAATGGCAACTAAGGCATGAAAAAGGCTCGTCCTCTACCGCGTGGTAGAGGACGAGCCTTTTGTCTATGGGATTAGTCGACGGAGAATTCGCCCATCTTGTCCCAGCCGGTGCGGCCGTCAATATGGACGTTAATGATGTCTGGGGTTTCCACGAGGTACTTCGGGAACTCCTCGGTCGAGCGCTGGAAATGCTCGCTCTGGACGTGCTCGACATCCTTGCCGTCGGCGTAGGACTCCAGAAGCAAGAAACGCTGACGATCTTCTGGATCGCGGAACCACTTGAAGTCGATGCAGCCCGGCTCTGCATTGCAGGCCTCGGTGTACCAGTTGATTTCATCGAGGAAAGTCTCTGCGTATTCGGGCTTGACGTGGAACTGTACGTTGATCAAAATCATGCCCCGATTCTACCGGCGCCGTGCGGCTTCGTCATCGTTGCAGATGAATGCTAAGAACGCGGCGGAATCGAGGCTTGGGGAAAGAAGTTTAGTTGAGGAAGAACTCCGCAACATAGATATAGGTACCGTCGTAGGCGGTTGCCACGCCAAAGCCGTGCTGGGGAGCAGCGTTGACCGGGACGTCGCGGTTGAACCAGTTCAGGCGATCTTGCGCCTGCTGTTCGCTAAGGCGACGAACTGTGCCCTGGCCCTCGTCCTTGTGATTCAAACCGTGAGCAATGCCGCCCTTGTACTCAAGCTTGCCGGCAGCACCTTGATTGGCCCATTCCTGGGCGATAGCCGCTGCACGCGCATCTTTATGGTGCCCGGCCTTTTCAAGGTGGGCGGTAGTGGCGGCGCCTAACTGGCCGGCAACCTTGGGCGCCTGGCCCACCGGCTTGGCGAGGAATTCTGGCAGCGGGATATTGTACTTCTCAGCCAGCTCATAGGCCTGCGGCGGCAGGGTGAGGCGGAAATCTTCTAAAGCAGCGAAAGGATCAGAAGAAAGCTGCTGAGCCTGCGAAGAAGCCTGCTGGATCTGTGGCGGCAAGGCCGGCTGAGCAGAGGCCACGGTGGAAGTACCGGTGACGACAAGAGCGGTGGATACGGTGGCTACGATTGCGCGGTGAGAAAGCTTCATGCCCTCCACCGTGCCATAAAGCACAAGCAGTGTGGAAGGCGTTTCCGTGGTGCTCAGGCATTTGGATACAACTTTGTTATGGTCCCCGTGTCTTATGGCCGACAGAGATAATGGGACAATTGCCCACAGCGAATTTTTCTTGAGTACTGCGAAAGGTTGTTGACTGTTGCTGGACGTATTGACCGGTTTTGCAATCATTTTCGTAGTCATTGGTGTGGGATTTGTGCTGGCGCACAGGGGTGTTATTGGCAAAGGCGAGGCACGATTGCAATTCAATCGAACGGCCTTTTGGGCGGCCACGCCGGCACTCATTTTCTCCAGCGTGGCTAAATCCGATACCTCTGCCTTCGTGTCCCCAGTGGTGGCTGTTATAGCTGCTGCATCCATCGCCACCATGGCGTTGTATTGGCTGTGTAGCCAGCTATTCTTTTCCCGCAGCGGTGCTGAAACCATGGCCGGTGCCGCAGCGGCAAACTATTACAACTCAGTCAATATCGGTCTGCCCATCGCTACCTATGTCATTGGTGATGCCACGTACGCTATCCCGGCCTTAGTTCTGCAAATGGCGGTGCTTTCTCCGTTTATCATCGCGGAGCTCAATGTGCAGGGTACAAGCCTGCGATCTATATGGCGCTCCGTAGTCTCAGGAGTTACCGCGCCCGTAGTGTTGGCAGCGGTGGCGGGATTTATTGTCTCCGCGGCGCAGTGGGAGGTACCGGATGTGGTGATGAAGCCGCTAGAGATTTTGGGTGGCGCCTCTATTCCTATGATCTTGATGAGCTTTGGTGCCTCGTTAAAGGGCGACGGGCTATTGGAAGAAGACCGTCTGGCCACCATTACCGCGACGGTGTTGAAGTTGGTGGGCATGCCCGCTGTCGCGCTGGCCGTGGGTGCAGCGCTGGGCCTAGACGGCGCGGAGCTATACGCGGCATTGATTTTGGCGGCGTTGCCCACCGCGCAGAATGTATATAACTATGCCGCTACCTATGAGGTAGGAGAAACCGTGGCTCGAGATACGGTCTTTCTCACTACCTTCCTATCGCTTCCTGCGATGCTGGCCATCGCTGGCTTATTTGGCTAAACACCTAGTAGATGCCGACGTCGAGCGCGGCAAATTCGCGCTGCAGCGCATCGGAGTCAATGGCTCCCGCCACGTCTGGACCAGCGATGGCGGCAAAGCCGTCGAGGACCGATGCACCGTAGTTATGACCGTGACCATCGGGGACGTCCTTTGCGCCGGGCAGATCGGCGGCTACTTGGAGGGAGGAGATGATGGGCATCCACTGCATCACGCGTTCGGCAGAATACGGGGTCCGCTCGCGCATCCAATCCGGCTCCTTGAAGGCCATCTGTGGTGACCACCAGGCCACCGGGTCCGAGGGGTGTTGGATATAGAGCATGCGGGTGCGTCCCCACTCCTCTTCTGGCACCGTGCCCCATTGGCGCACCTGCGCATCATCATTGGCAAAGCGCACGACGAGGCCACCGGCGTATTCAGGGGAAATTTCAGAAGAGCCAGGGTCGCGGCGCTCGACAAACTGGGTGCGCAGGCGATTAAAGTGCGGCGGCCCCGTCAGTAGGATGCCGTCAACGGAATTGGCGATATCGCGCACCCCGGAAAAGGCCGCCTCAATGCCCGTAGTGCCTAGGGATTCGCCGTACAGGTAGAGCTTCGGGCGCTTCTCCTCCGGCAGTCCGTTCCACCAGTCCACGATGGGATTGATGAACTCCTGCCCGGCGCGCTCTACTTGGCCGCCGCCGGACAGGAAATGCAGGGCCGAGGGCATGGCGGAGTACTGGGCGGCCGCGATGGCGGTGTCGCCGCCGTAGAGCAGCTCGAAGGCCTGGGCGGAATAGGACGACACCCACCCCGTTCCGGTGGTCATAATGAGAAGCAGCGCCTTGCGGTCTTGGGCGTGGGTGCGCTCGAGTTCGTCGATAAGCAGCTGCGCTCGCTCCTCATTGGAGGCGCGATTGCCCAGGCCGGCATAGGCGCGAATGGGTTCTTTAGTGGGCTTTCCGGTAACCTCTTCCAATTCCGCGCGGTGCGCACCGGAAGAGAGGAATCGCGAGCCCTGCAGCCCTACCCCATTCCAGTCCACGCGGGAGTCTGGGGAGCCACTGCGCTCAGCAGACGTGGGACGCTGCGTTGCGGGATCGGGCTCGGCATTTTGGGCGGTAAAGATCCTCTCCCCCACACCCACAATGGCGCCGGGGATGAGGTTTTCCACGGTATACGTGCCCACCAGGGCCACGATGAGTACCGCACCCACAACGCGATAGGCGGCGCGGAAGCGCTGGGGAAAGTGGCTGGAGAGCCAGCGCACGCAAAAGCGCAGCACGCGCAGGATGAAGAGGAAGGCGGTAAATACCGCAAGCGCCAACGGAACCACCAGCACATAGCTGGCAATGGTGGGTGCCGGTGCGGACAGGGTGTCTGCGAGTTGGCGTTGCCACCGCACGGCAAAGATCGCGAAGCCTATCATCCACACCACAAAAGCGGCGGTGGCGATGCGGGAGACGAGGCGGTAGCGCCGAGCTGACCACGTGGTGGCATCGAGCCAGGAATGCCGGGGCGCCACATAGCGCACCACCAGCCGGTACCACACGAGCTTGAGGGCGATGCCCAACGTATAGCCAAGCCCTGCGGCAATGCCGGAAACGAGCCCTTGGTAGAGCCAATCGCGCGGCAGAATGGATGGGGTAAGCCCCAGGGTAAAAAGTGCTGCGGCGCCGATAATGCCCCACAGATCAAGGTGGCTGACAATATCGGCGATGCGGGCTTCTACCCTTCGAGCTTCTCCCCCAACTCTAGCCATTCCATCTCCAATTCCTCGTAGGCGCTGCGGTTTTCCTTTAGTTCCCCGTCCAATTCGGTCAAGGCCTGGGTATCAACCTTTTCCGCGGCGGTGGCCATCTTCTCATTGATCTGCGCGGCCGCCTTTTCCAGCTTGTGCATCTTGCGCTCAAGGGCGTTCATCTTTTTGGTGATTTCGCGCTCTTGCTGGGACGAGAGCTTCTTTTCTGGCTTCGGTGCAGCGTTGTCTGCCTTCTTTTCTCCCAGGTTGAGCACACCGGAACTCTGCTGGGCCTCAAGTGCGGCGCGCTTGCGCAGGTACTCGTCGATGCCGCCGGGAAGGTTGGTGAGCTTGCCATCGCCAAAGAGCGCGTAGGTATTATCCGCGATGCGCTCAATGAGGTAGCGATCGTGCGAAATGACCACCAGGGTACCCGGCCAGGAGTCCAGGAGGGACTCCAGTTCCTGCAGGGTATCGATATCGAGATCGTTGGTGGGCTCATCCAGCAGCAATACATTGGGCTCGGCCATCAGTACGCGGGTCAACTGCAAGCGGCGGCGCTCGCCACCAGAGAGGTCGCCTACCGGGGTGCGCTGACGCTTGGCGGAAAATCCTAGGCGCTCGGCCACCTGGGAGGCGGAAAGCTCCTTCTTGCCGAGCTGAACGTAGGTGGCGACGTCCTCGACGGCGTCGATAAGCCGGCGCTGCGGATCTAGGTCATCGAGCTCCTGGCGCAGCCAACCGAGGCGCACGGTTTGGCCTTCGATGCGTTTGCCGGCCGCCAGCTCGTACTCGCCGGCCAAGGTGCGCAGCAGGGTGGTCTTGCCGGAGCCATTAACGCCCACCAAACCGATGCGCTCGCCAGGGGCTAGGCGCCAGGTAAGGTGATCTACCAAGGTGCGACCGTCCGGGGACTGCACGGTGGCATCCTCTAGCTCGATAACCACGCGGCCTTGGCGCTGCTTGGAAAAGGCCATGAGCTCGACCTTATTGCGCGGCTCTGGGACGTCAGAGATCAGCGCCTCAGCGGCCTCGATGCGGTAGCGCGGCTTGGAGGTACGCGCCGGGGCGCCGCGGCGCAGCCAGGCTAGCTCCTTGCGGGCAAGGTTCTTGCGGCGCTGTTCCATGGCATCGGCCTGGCGGGCACGCTCGGCGCGGGCAAAGGTCCAGTCGTTGTAGCCACCCTCGTAGGTATCGACCACGCCATCGTGTACCTCCCAGGTCCACGTGGCCACGGTATCGAGGAACCAGCGATCGTGGGTGACCACGACCACGGCCAGGTTGCGCTTGAGCAGGTGGTCCGCGAGCCACTGCACGCCTTCCACGTCGAGGTGGTTGGTCGGCTCATCGAGCACCACGAGGTCCAAATCCTGCACCAGCGCGGCGGCCAGGTTTACGCGGCGGCGCTCGCCACCGGAGAGCGAACCCACCGGAGTATCGAGCCCCAGATCTACGATGCCCAGCCCGCCTAAGACATCACGCACCTTGGCATTGGAGGCCCATTCATAGGTCTCCAATTCCAGCGGCTCAATAATCACTTGCGCGATGGTCAGCTCATCGGGCAGGTCAAAGCGCTGGGTAACCACAGCCATGCGCAAATCAGTGGTATGGGATACGCGGCCGGCGTCGGGCGGCTCGATGCCGGTGAGCACCTCCAGCAGGGTGGTCTTGCCACCGCCATTAACGCCGACGATGCCGATGCGATCGCCGCTTTGCACACCTAGGGATACCCCGTCTAGGAGGGTTTTTAATCCATAAGTTTTGCTGACTTGCTCGAGGTTAATCAGGTTTGCCATAACAAGTGTCCATCTTAATACCTCCCTGCACATACCCCCGCATTTCTCCAAACTATTGCTATTGATTTTCACGTCCAATAGTGTCCTTATGTATGAAGCACTACACACTTTCTCTCTGCGCGGTGCTCTCTGCCGCGGCAGTAGCCATTGCCTCCTGCTCCGCCCCCACCGAGGAGGAAAAGGACTCCCTGCACTCCCACGACCACGCCCACAGCGAGGAGGACCACGCTCACGAGCACGCCCATGACCATGAGCATGAGCACGGCCATGACCACGCCGGACACTCGCACGAAGGCTTCGAAGCCGAGGAAGGCGAGACCGAGGTAGCCCAGCTGCCCACCCGCATTGTCATTTCCCACGCGGAGGGACTGCGTACTTATGACGCCAAGACCGGCAAGGTAATCGGCGAGGACAAGATGAATGCCTTCCTGCGCCTGAGCGATGCCGGCGATAACCGCCACGTCATGGTCACCAAAGGCGATAGCTTCCTTACCTACGACACCGGGCGCATCACCAAGGGTCACGGCGATCACAACCACTACTACACCGCTGAGCCTTCGCTTGGCGACGCCCCCATCAAGGCCCCGCACGCCGGCCATGTGGTCCACCACGACGGCTTTACCGCACTGTTTTCCGATGGCGATGGCGTAGCGAAAATTTACAAGACCGAAGACATGGGCAAAGGCGATGCCCAGCCGGTCAATACCGTAGATACGGGGGCTGCACACCACGGCGTAGCCGTACCACTGAAGGACGGCTCGGTAGTTATCACCAAGGGAACCGAGGACGAGCGCCACGCCATCCAGCATCTGGATAAGGAGGGCAAGGTCCTTACTGAAACCACCGAGTGCCCTGGCGTTCACGGCGAGGCCGCCGCCGGAAACGGCAATATTTTCTTCGGCTGCGAGGACGGCCCTGTAGTCTTCGATGGCACCAAGTTCCACAAGGTGGACGCCTCCGCCTATGCCGGTGCAGGCGGCTACCAGCGCTCCGGCAATGCTGCCGGTTCGGAGGAATCCGATGTCATTCTGGCCGATAATAAGACCGACAAGGACGCAGAGCTCGAGCGCCCCACCTCGGTGACCTTGGTAGATACCAAGGACTTTTCCGCGAAGAAGGTTGACCTCGATGCTTCCTACTGGTTCCGCTCCCTGGCCCGCGGCCCGCTGGGCGAGGCGCTGGTGCTCACTACCGACGGCAAACTCAACATTATCGACCCAGATTCCGGCGAAATCACCTCGCAGATCGATGCCATCTCCAGGTGGAAGGAAAATAAGGAATGGCAGCAGCCGGGGCCCATCCTGCAGGCTGCCGATGGCTACGCCTTTATTACCGACGCCCAAAAGAAGCAGCTCGTGGTCATTGACCTCCTCCAAGAAAAGGAAGTCAACCGCTTCGACCTCGACATCGAGCCCACCGAGATGACGGTGCTCTAGCTACAGCACCACGGCGCCGCTAGCGGGTCCATGGGTAGCCACACCCTTGGTTCCGGGAATTTCCACCGTCACCTGGGAGACCACTTCCCTAGCCTCCTCTGCCCCGGCGCAGAGGAAGGCACAGGTCGGGCCGCTGCCGGAGACGATGCCCGCGAGGGCTCCGGCGGCCACACCCGCCTCCAGCGTCTTGCGGAGGTCCGGGCGCAGGGAAAGCGCTGCCGGCTGCAGGTCATTGTGCAAGTGCTCTGCGACCCGGTGCGGGTCGCCCGAGATCAGCGCCTGCGATACCGCCGCGGTATCCATGTGCGGTTCGCCGCCGCGACCCTTTTCTCGCATTTCATCCAGCTTGTGAAAGACCTGCGGGGTAGATAGCCCGCGGTCCGAGGCGATAAGCGCCCAATGGTAGGTACCGCGCGCCATCATCGGGGTAAGCTGCTCGCCGCGCCCCGTTCCGAGCGCGGTGCCTCCCAACAGAGTAAAGGGAACATCCGAGCCCAGCGCCGCACCCAGCGCGTCCAAGATCGGCTCACCCACCGAGTCGATGTTGTAGTAGCCGCCATAGCAGCGCTCGGCTAAGCGCAACGCTGCGGCCGCATCAGCAGAGCCGCCCGCCATGCCCCCGGCGGTAGGGATGGCTTTGTGGATTTCCAGCGCTACCTCCGGCAGCGCCTTCGGCCCATGGGTGGTGTAGAGGTACTGCATGATGCGGTTAACCGCGGTCCACGCCAAGTTTGTATAGTCCTCCGGCACACCCTGTGCATGAGGGCCCGTAACCTTTAAGCCTTGAATGCGCGGCTTATCCACTTCGGGACTGCCCAAGTCCGTGAGCGTCACGGTGTCATGCAGCTCCAAAGACTGAAAGACGCTGGCAAGCTCATGGAACCCATCCTCGCGCGGTTCCTCCACGCCGAGGTGAATATTGACCTTGGAGTGAGCGCGCGCGGTAAAGACGAATGGTTCGCTATCTAGTGGTGCACTCATTTAGATCCCTGCCAATCGTACGAAGTCTTCTACGGCAAGCTTTTCGCCGCGCTGCTTCGGATCGATATCCGCCGCTCGCAGCGCTTCCTCGGCCGCGGCACCCGAACCAAAGTGGCCGGACAATGCCGCGCGCAGGGTCTTGCGGCGTTGGGCAAAGGCGGCGTCGATAACCGGCCACACCTTAGCCCGCGACTCATCGGTAACCGGCCAGGGGGCGTCCGCAAAGACGTCGATGCGCACCAGCCCGGACTCAATATTGGGCGCGGGCCAAAAGACGTTCTTGCCAATCGTGCCAGCCTTGGAGACCTTGCCATAAAAGCCCGCCTTGACCGAGGGCACGCCATAAACCTTGCTGCCGGGCTGGGCGGCGAGACGGTCCGCCACCTCCAGCTGAACCATCACCAGCACGCGGCGAATGGAGGGAAATGTCTCCAACAAATGCAGTAGAACCGGTACGGCGACGTTATACGGCAGGTTGGCCACGAGGGCAGTCGGGTCCGTGACGTCAGTATCCGTCACGCGCAATGCATCCTTTTCCACCACGCGCAGGCGCGGCGCATACTCAGGGGCGCGCTCGGCCACGGTATCGGGCAGCTGCGCCGCCAGGCGGGAATCGATCTCTACCGCGGTCACGTCCCCCACGGCCTCAACCAAGCCAAGGGTCAGCGATCCCAATCCGGGGCCTACCTCGAGGACGCGATCTGTGGGATCCAACTCCGCCGCGGCGACGATACGCCGGATGGTATTCGGGTCATGCAGAAAGTTCTGCCCCAGCTTCTTGGTGGGCACGATGTCGAGCTTCTCCGCGAGGGCGCGGATCTCAACGGGACCCAAAAGCGCGGCGCCGGTGGAATTAGTCATGTCTTCTAACTTAGTAGAAGAGACAAAAAGGCCGCACACCACAGTGGGTGTGCGGCAAAGAAGCGCTGCGGTTTAGCGCAGGCCCAGCTTGGAAGTACATGCCGGCCATGCGCCCCAGCCCTGCGCTGCCTGCACCTTTTCTGCCACGGCAATCTGCTGCTCGCGGGAAGCCTGCCATGCCTCTGGCGCGTACTCGGTGCCGCCGAATGCCGCCCAGGTGGATGGGGTGAACTGCAGGCCGCCAGAGAAGCCATTGCCGGTATTGATAGCCCAGTTACCGGTGGCCTCGCACTGAGCAATGGAATCCCAGACGGAGCCATCGGCGACAGCCGGAGCAGCAGCACCAGAGTTACCGCCTTCCTCTGGCTTTTCTTCTTCGGCCTTCTTGGTGCCGCGGGCGATGGTGGCAGCCTTAGGCTCTACGGTCACCTTTTCTTTGACGACGTCATCAGATTCCTTGGCGCCGTCCTTCATCACTAGCTTGCGAGTGATAACGCGCTTGCCCTTAACGCCTTCCTCGCGGACCTCTTCGGTGCCCTCTTCCAGCTCCGGGTCATCAACAAAGTTAGGCTCGGCTTCGAACTCTTCCTCAGAGTCATAGGTCGTAGTAGAAACCTGATCCACCTTGATGGACATGCCATCGGTGACCTTGGTGTCCTTGGACGGGAAGACACGATCATCGTCATCAACGTCGATATTGCGCGCCTTAAGAACGTCCTCGACGGTCTTAGCAGCAATCTTGGTATAAGTTACCTTGCCACCATCATTAATCTTGACGATCTTCGGGGAGACAACCTCTAGGTCCATGCCCTCTTCCAACTGGGCATCCTGGTCCACGTCAGCGTCACCAGACTTGACGGAAGCGCCCTTGGCCACGCCGCTCAAGTTACCCAATAGGTCAGAAACGGTGAGGTCGGTGGTGGACAACTGCTGCTGCACGCCGTCGATAGTCACGGCCACCGGCTTGGCAGTGCGAACGGAGATCTCATCGCCATCGCCCACGGACTCGGACGGTGCCGGGTAGACGATGTCTTCCTCGCTCACCTGAACGCCAGCTGCCTCCAGCGCGCCGTCAACGTCCTTGGCAAAGGTAGCCAGTTCCACCTTGTCGCCGTTAACGTCCACGGTGACATCCTTTTGTGCCGCAACGGCAACGACGCCGCCCACGGCCAAGGTGCCCAAGACGCCACCCGTTGCCAGACGCAGTGGCAGCGAGCGGGAGTTATTGATGCGCTTGATTTGATGAGGTGACATGCTGAATGAATCTCCGATAGTGCAGGTTTCAACAATTATTAGAGTTTAGGCCAGCAAGAATTTCCGCGCAGGCAATTGCATTGCTCAGATTCGCTGCTGCCGCACCGTGGGTGGCGCTGCGGATCCCTAAAACCTAAACGAACGATTAATAACAATACGATAACAGCAACATAAAGTCGAGAACCAATTCGCCACATGCCTCACTGAGCACACAACCGCCACACCAAACACCCACGCCACCCCTGGCCAGCGGGTTTTGAAATTGTGAAAACCATCACCCAGGAGTTAGCCCAGGCCGTAGACGCGGTCAAAGGTTTCGTTAACCTCCGCCGCTAGCGCCTGCACCGTCTGGTGGCGTACACGGGCGATGCATTCATATGTGTGCCCGATAAGAGCCGGTTCATTGCGTTGGCCGCGGAAGGGTTCTGGCGTCATATACGGTGCATCAGTTTCCACCAGCAGCTGGCCGGCCGGCGCCTTGGCAGCCGCCCGCCGCAGCTCGGCGTTGCGCTTAAAGGTTACGTTGCCGGCAAAGGACAACACGTAGCCGCGCTCCAAGGCCTCCTCCGCTACCTTCAGCGGCGAGGAGAAGCAGTGCAGCATGACGGTGTGGGGAGCGGGGGCGTCGGCAAGAATGCGCAGCAAGTCCGCATCCGCTTCGCGGTTATGGATCATCAGCGTCTTGCCATGGCGCACTGCGAGGTCAATATGCCACCGCAGGGATTCCTCTTGCTGGGCCATGGTCGCGGTGGTCTCTGGCTCATGCTGCACCCAGTACGCATCCAGGCCGGTCTCTCCCACCGCGACGCAGCGCGGATCCGCCACCATCTCTTCCAGCGCTGCCTTGGTCGGCGCATCCAGCTCATTAGCGCGCACTGGGTGGATGGCACAGGCAGCATAAACATCCGGGAAGGCATGTGCAGTCGCCAGAGCCGCTGCCGATTCGCGGCGGTCATCACCAACCGTCACCATGCGGCTGATACCGGCGGTGCGTGCGCGATTCACCAGCACTTCATCGGTGTCCTTGTGCGAGAAAAGATGCGTGTGCGCATCAATAAGGCCACTGAGGCCCGGTGCCGGAACGGGAGTGGGTCGTCGCTTCTTTTTAGCCATGCACGCAATTGTAATATTGGCTGCCATGTTGACCAGACCCGCCGGCCTTGCGGATGTGCCCGCCATGACCGAGACCCTCAACTGGGCCATCGCACACACCGACGTCATCTTCCGCGCTACCCCGGCCAGCGTCGCAGAGCGCGAAGACTACCTACGCGAGCTGTGGGAAAGGACTGCCCATGCCTCATCGCGGAGTCCGATTCTGGCGACTACCTGGGGGTGGGCGCTCTACCACCCCTACCGCGATCCGCAGGTATGGACCGGCTGTTATGAAACCACCATCTATCTTTCCCCCACCGCTCAGGGCCAAGGCGTAGGCACTGCCTTACTTGACGCCTTGGTAAAGGCGGCGCGCGCCGATAAAAAGGTTCATTCGCTGCTCGCCCTCATCGTCTCCACCAATGCGGCATCACTTAAGTTGCATGAAAAGTTTGGGTTTGAAAACGTGGGTATTCTTAAAGAGGTTTGCTACAAGTTCGATCGTTGGCTGAGCCTCACCCACCTACAACTTCTGGTGTAAAGGAATTTCTATGCATATCCGCCCTGCCGAGCTTGCCGACGCCCCCGCGCTCACCGCCATCTACAACGCCGGCTCCGCAGCGAAACCCGCCGCCAACCTGGTCACGTGGCAAGAAGATGTGGATGACCGTGAAAAGTGGCTCAAGGAGATGTTTGAGGCCGGCTCCCCGGTCTTCGTAGCCGTCCACGATGATGAAATCATTGGTTGGGCCGCATATTTCCAGTTCGTGACCCCTGCTATCTATTACGGCACCGTCGAAGATTCCGTCTACATTGCTCCCTCCGCCCAGGGCAAGGGCGTAGGCTCCGAGCTCCTCGACGCCCTCATGGACTACGCCGCTGATGACAGCTACGTACAGACGATGATCACCTATATCGTCGATACCAACGAAGGCTCTATCGCCTTGCATAAAAAGTTCGGCTTCACCGAGACCGGCCGTATGCCGAATATCCATACCAAAGACGGCGTCCGCCTCGGCCTGGTACACCTCCAGCGCGATTTCCAGCGCTAACCGCCAGGTATTTCCCCGCCGCTCCGCGCCCCTCTGCACTGGAGCACACAAATAGCCGCGTTATGCCCTTAACTTCTTAAAAAGAGGGCGATAACGCGGCTATTTATATGGTGTTACTTGGAGACAGGCGCCCACTCTGGGCCGGTTTCGCCCAACTCTGGATCCAGCTTGGAGATGAGCGGCTTGGGCTTTGCCAAAGCGGTGCCCGGCTCGACCTGGATGCGCTCCCACTTCGCCTGCTGCTGGGTGTAGTCACCCATGATAATCGGATATTCGTGGCCCTCTGGCGGCAAACCAGCGCCCACGAGTTCTACCGGAATATCGTCCTTGACGTCGTGTACCTCCGGCTGGGCTGCCCACACGCCGCTGCGGCCCAAGGTTTCGTGCACCTTCTGCGCGGTAAACGGCAGGTAGGGCGTGAGCATGACATTGCAGTCAGAAACTACCTGGAGGGCAGTCCACAGCACGGTGGCTAGACGCTCGCGCTGGGACTCATCCTTGGCTAGTTTCCACGGCTCCTGGTCTGCAATATAGGCATTGGCCTCGCCGACGACGTGCATGATAGCGGTAATCGCCTGCTTAAACTTGGACTGCTCCAGCAAGCCACCGGCAGTGTCAAAGGTCTCCTCCGCCAGCTGCAGGATTTCCTTGTCCTTTTCTTCCAATGCCGCTGGTGCGGGAACCTCTCCGAAGTTCTTAAAGGCCATAGACACAGTGCGGTTGACCAAGTTACCCCAGCCATTTGCCAGCTCATTATTGATACGGCGAACGAACTCATCCCAGGTAAAGTCCGTGTCGTTGTTTTCAGGGCCAGCCACGGCAATGAAGTAACGCAAGGCGTCGGGTCCAAACTCTGCCAAGAAGTCCTTGACGTAGATGACAACACCCTTGGACGAGGAGAACTTGGATCCAGACATGGTCAAGTACTCGGAGGAGACGATTTCCGTAGGCAAGTTGAGCTCGCCGTACTTGTGGAGTTCCCCGCCCTTGTTGCCCTTACCGGCATAGCCCAAAAGCTCGGCCGGCCAGATCTGGGAGTGGAAGGTGATATTGTCCTTGCCTTGGAAGTAATAGTGGCGGGCCTCTGGGTTCTGCCAAAAGTCCTTCCAGGCCTCAGGCTGACCGGTGCGGTACGCCCATTCGATGGAGGAAGACAGATAGCCGATGACCGCATCGAACCACACGTAGAGTTTCTTGGCGTTATTGTCCTGCCAGCCCTCGACGGGGATAGGAATTCCCCAGTCAATATCGCGCGTCATGGTGCGCGGACGCATATCTTCAAGCAGGTTCAGGGAGAACTTCAGTACGTTCGGACGCCAATCTTCGCGGGTAGAAAGCCACTTTTGTAGCTCTTCCTTGATGGCTGGCAGATCCAGCAGGAAGTGTTCGGTTTCGATGAATTTCGGGGTCTCGCCGTTGATCTTAGATACGGGGTTGATAAGGTCCACGGGGTCGAGCTGATTGCCGCACTCATCGCATTGGTCGCCGCGGGCGCCATTCGCACCACAAATTGGGCAGGTGCCCTCGATATAGCGGTCCGGCAGGGTACGTCCGGTAGACGGCGAAATAGCGCCCTTGGTGGTCTCTTTGAGCATGTAGCCGTTGGCGTACAGGCCTTTGAACAGCTCCTGCACCACGGAGTAGTGGTTACGGGTGGTGGTGCGGGTAAAGAGATCATAGGACAGGCCCAGGTTGGCCAAGTCAGTAACGATCTGACGGTTATAGCGGTCTGCGAGCTCACGAACGGAAACGCCCTCTTTATCCGCCTGTACCAATAGCGGAGTGCCGTGCTCATCCGTACCCGAGACCATGAGTACGTTGCGGCCACGCATTCGCTGGAAACGTGCAAAGACGTCGGAAGGAACACCAAAACCGGCCACGTGTCCGATGTGGCGCGGGCCGTTGGCGTAGGGCCAAGCAACATTAACTACTACAGACTCAGTCATGGGTTCTACTTTATCGAAGCCGACTCCCATACACACGATTAGGGCAGACATTTCTCCCGCAGGTGAACTGCATTTTCAGCAGAAAGCGCCCACCGCTTCCCTACCACTAAGGAAACGATGGGCGCTTTAGAGCAGCCGCGAAGAAAGCGATTTACTTCCGCTTCATCGGGTGCTTCAGGCGTTCGTTGCGGCGCTTCTTCAGAACCTGCGTGCGCTGGTACTCGCGGTGCAGGCGGCGCTCGCGGGCCATCTTGCGCTGGAACTGCTGTGCCTCGCGGTACTCGAGGTAGATAATATCCTCGCTCAACGCTTTGTAGATAGCGAACATCAGTCCAACCACAATGAACAGGAATGGCAGTGCGGCAACGATGGTGACGTTCTGCAGGTTAGACAGTGCATCCTCATTGGCCAAAAGCAGGGTCAGGCCTACCAAGGCGGTCAATCCGCCCCACGCGGCGGAAAGCCACGGCTTAGCAGTAGCGGCACCATTTTGGGACATGGAGCCCATCACCGTGGACGCGGAGTCTGCCGAGGTAACGAAGAAGGTAGCCAACAGGATTGCTGCAACGATGCCGGCAACGAAACCGCCAGGCATGGACTGCAGGAGGTTAAACAGCTCTTCCTCGGCAGATTCGCCGGTGATGGATTCGCCGTTTTGCTCCATGTGGATGGCGGTGCCACCGAAGATAGCGAACCACAGGGTGGATACGCCGGCTGGGATGAGCAGGACGCCCAAGCAGAATTCGCGGACGGAACGGCCACGGGAAATACGGGCCAGGAACATGCCCACGAACGGGGACCAGGAAACCCACCAAGCCCAGTAGAAGATCGTGTAACCGGAAAGCCACTCAGCGGCGGCGCCGTTTTCGGACTCGGCGGTGCGGCCGATCATCTCGGTGAAGTAGTTGAGGTAGTTACCAATGGAGCCAGGAATCTGGTTCAGGATGGTAACGGTCGGACCCAAGATGAATACGAAGATCGCCAACACAGCGGCGAGGACCATATTCGCATTGGAGATATACTGAATGCCCTTGCCCACGCCGGACATCGCAGACAGGATGAACGCGAGGGTCAGAACCAACACAATTCCGATAACCACGGAGTTGGTGGGGTTATCGATGATTCCGGATGCCTTCAGTCCGGCCTGAATCTGCAGGGCACCCAGGCCCAGGGAGCAGGCGGTGCCGAAGACGGTGGCGAAGATAGACAGGATGTCAATGAGCTTGCCCACTGCACCATTGGCATTACGCTCGCCAATCAGCGGCACGAAAGCCTGGCTCAACAACTGCTTACGGCCGATGCGGAAAGTGGAGTATGCAATGGCCAAGCCAACGATGGCATAGACCGCCCAAGGGTGCAGTGTCCAGTGGAACATTGCATAGGCCATGGAAGATCCAACGTTGCCGGTTCCCTCGCCTGGGGTGCCGTCACGGTAGTTAGCTAGCGGCTCGGAGGCACCATAGAACATCAGACCGATGCCCATACCGGCGGCAAACATCATGGCGATCCATGAGGGCGTGGAAAATTCCGGCTCCTCATTAATGCGGCCCAGCTTGATGGAACCGAACTTGGAGGCGGCAATGAAGACAACGAACACCACAAAGACGGTGCCGAAGAGAATATATGCCCAACCAAAGTTGTCGACTACCCAGGTCAGGGCCGAAGCGGAGAAGTTGGCAAAGTTATCCGGGGCAGCCAAACCCCAGACAACGATCGCGGCAACAAGCACGCCGGCAATGCCGACGATGGACCAATCGATTGGCATATTGTCGCGATCGGCCGCAATCTCCACCTCAGGATCGTCGTAGCGCTCCGGGTGGAAACCGTCGGAGTGAATCATATCCTGCAGCTGGCCGGTGGCAGATTGTGCGTCCAGCTGTTCGTCTACAGTCTGATAATTCTCAATAGGCTGCTCGCTCGAAGAAGCCGAAGCCGGCTGCGCCTGTGCGCCGACCGGTTCCTTTCCTTCTTCTGGCACGCCTGTGCCCATATTTTCCGAGTTTGTCATGAACTATACAGTGGTGCGGAACTACTCAATTATCAAACGAAGCGGGAAGAAACTTCGCTGCTCAGCGCCATTTCCCAGGAATTTTCCACGCTAATTTGAACGGTTTTTACGCTTCATTTCCCCATGTAAATAGCGCTTTAAGCTACCCACACGCCCGAACACTATAACAATTCAGTTACAAAGTTTGCTTTAGTGAAGCCATCTACGGGTACCAAAAGTTGTGACTTAATCAGCACGTCGATGGGGGCTAGTCTTTGCGAGCTGCTAAAGCGGCGTCATAAAGCTCGCGGTTCGAAACCTCAGTGCCTTTCGCTACCTGCTTACAAGCGTCCTTTAGCCGCATCCCCGCCGCCGCCAATTCCATCGCCTGGGGAACCAAATCTGCGGCGGTAGCGGCCGCGGCGGTTCCGCCCTCGATCACCACAGTGATTTCTCCCCGTGCCCCTTCGGCCGCCCACTCGGCTAGCTCTCCCAAACTGCCGCGCCGGACTTCCTCATAGGTTTTAGTAAGCTCCCTGCACACCGCTGCTGGACGCTCGGCGCCGAGGATATCCGCGGCCTCGGCTAGAGTTTCGGCTACCCGGTGTGGGGATTCGAAAAAGACGATGGCGCGCTTTTCGTTGCGCAGTGACTCCAACCAGGCCTTGCGGGGGCCGGGTTTGCGGGGAGGAAAGGCGTCGAAGAGGAAGTGACCCACGCCTAGGCCAGACAGTGCTAGGGCCGTCGGCACGGCAGAAGGGCCAGGAAAACAAGTCACGGGAATATCCCGGTCAGCTGCTGCAGCCACAATAGACAGTCCTGGATCAGAAATGATGGGCATGCCGGCATCCGTAACGACGAGGACAGTGCCGGCCGCGGCGGCGTCGATAAGCTGCTGGGCTCGGTCCTTTTCATTGTGATCAAAATTGGACACCACCCGCCCGGAAATCTCGATGCCCAAAGCTTGCGCCAAGTTCCGCACGCGCCGCGTATCCTCCGCCGCAATGACGTCCGCATGCTGCAAGGCATGCATTAAACGCGCGGAGGCATCTCCCACGTTTCCCAGCGGCGTGGCGGCGAGGATGACCCCGCGCGGTAGTGGATCCAGACCTGAAACAGACATATCTCTAGCATTCCATACTCTCTAATGCGCGGGCGCGGTGCCTTGTCGCCTAGACTCAACCAAGTGACTATTGCTACCGCTGCCCCATCGCGCACCACGCACGACACTGTGGCCCCGCCAGCGCCCCGCACCTATCAGTGGGGCAAGGCTGACTGGATAAGCACTAGCGTCGTTGGCGTACTCGCGCTCATCACCCGCTTTGCCGGATTGACCGCGCCCGTATCAAAGGGCACTCCCGTCTTTGATGAAAAGCACTACGTTCCGCAAGCCTGGGACATGGTGCGAAGCTGGGATAACCTCTTCATCGGAGGTATAGAATCCAACCCCGGTTATGGCCTGGTGGTTCACCCACCGCTGGGCAAGCAGATTGTGGCGCTGTCCGAATGGGTCGCTGGCTATTCCCCACTGGGCTGGCGTTTTATGACTGCCCTCTTCGGCGCAGCCACCGTGCTCTTGACGATGTCCCTGGCCCGCCGCGTCTCTTTATCCTGGCAGGTAGCAACCCTGGCTGGCCTCATCTCCGTCTTTGATGGTGTGCTCTTGGTCTCTTCCAAGTTCGGCATGTTGGACATTTTCCAGGTCTTCTTTGTTGTCTCCGCCGCCTGGGCGCTCGCTCGCGATCATAATCAGATGCGCCAGCGCCTCCACACCGCTTTCCTTAAAAATCGTTTGGGCTCCTCCGCCTTCGGACCACGCTTTGGATTCCGCTGGTGGCGACTCCTCGCGGGCGTCTGCCTTGGCCTTTCCCTGGGGGTGAAGTGGTCCGGCCTGTACTTCATCATGTTCTTTGGCCTCATGTCCGTCTTTAGCGATCTTGCCCTGCGCAAGCGCTATGGCGTGCGCCGCTACATAGTGGGCACTCTCGTGCGCGATACCCCTGCTGCCCTAGCCTCCCTCGTACTGGTGCCGGTGCTGCTCTACGCTTGGACCTGGCGAGCCTGGTTTTCCTCCGAAACCGCCGTGTACCGCCACGCCAAAGTAGATGGAACGATCGAGGACGGATCGTGGCTGATGCACCTACCCGAATCCCTGGCAGGCTGGTTCTACTACCATTCCTCTGTCCTAGAATTCCACGCCAGCCTGACTTCCTCCGGTGGCCACCACCACCCGTGGGACTCTAAGCCTTGGGCGTGGCTGGTAGCCGCCCGCCCCATCTTGTACTACTCCTCCACCGACCTGCAATGCGGTGATGGCAGCAACGAGTGCCGCAAGATGCTCTACCTCTTTGGCACACCGGCTATCTGGTGGCTGGTCATCCCGGCCGTCCTGTGGGGCCTGTGGTCACTTATCATTCGCCGCAACCGCAGCTTCCTCATCCCCTTGGTGGGCTTTGGGGCAGGCTTCTTGCCCTGGCTTGCAGCCTTCGACCGCCAGATGTACTTCTTTTATGCCACTGCGTTTATCCCCTTTGTCATCGTGCTGATTGCCTTAGCGCTCGGCCAACTCATCGGCCATGGCAGGCCAGTGCAGTGGGGATGGCTCAAGAGTTTGGCAGGCGGCCCCGTACGCTGGGGAACTATCGCCGCCGTGTTTTACCTAGCCCTGGTAGTGGCGATGTTCTTCTATTTCTCTCCGATTTTGTACGGCTACAAGATCCCGGATTCTTGGTACCACTCCATGATGTGGCTGCCTAGCTGGACCTAGCCGCACGCAAGCGGGACTTATTGAGGTTGCGCGTTGAGGGACTTCCACCAGGCGCGCACCAAGTAGCCCTTTTCTGCCGCCCAAGCCCACGCCAAGCTGAAGGTCGCCAGCGCGGTAGCGATAAGAAAATATACCTGTTCCATGGTTACGGTGCCCAGCGCAATATCGCGCATGCCGAACCCGAAGAGGAAAGCAAACATCGTGGCCGAGACCGGGAGCAGGCCGGTAAGCGCTGCGGGGCGCCAGGCACTAAAAAATAGGCCACAGGCCATGCCAAAGCGTACGGCTGCGCCTTCCATCAGCAGGTTGGCTCGTTCCGGATCCGCCGTGGGATCTAGAACCTTTCCTTCCCCACCCAACGGTACAAGCCCGGAGGAATGGACGATGAGCACTACTGCCCAGAGTGCAAAGATGGCGCCCATGAGCACCATGGCGGCACGCGCAACCGTCAGGTTGGCTTGGCGAGCGCTCGAGGTGCGCCGCCATTCCGGCTCCACGCCGGCCAAGATGACATCGGAGAGATCCGTTGGTGGCGCCATACCGGATTCCGCAGGCTCCACAAAACGCAATGATCGCGAAAGCGCGGCCGCCTTATCGCGAAAGGCGCGGCATTCGGCGCAGCTTTCCAAGTGCGCATCGATTACGTCCTCTGCCAGATCTGAGTGCTCACCATCCAGCTGCGCAGAAATCGCCGCTTGGACTTGGCTATGCGTCAACATTGCTGAGCACCCCGTCCATGCTGGCTCGACCGGAGCCAAAAATCACGATCATCAATAAGGACATCAGCAATACCAGTGGGTATTCGATTCCGCCTTCGGCAGCAAAAAGACCATGTCCCAAATGCACAAAGTACAGTGCGCACCCCATCAGCAGGGCGAGCGCGCCGGCCACAAAGGTGGTGAGCAAACCGACGACGAGGAAGGCGCCTCCAACCATCTCCCCGATGGCGGCGATATAGCCGGAAAGTTGTGGCTGCGGCACCCCAAGGGCGGAAAATTGCCCCACGGTTTCGTCCATGCCGGTCATAAACATCTTATCCACGCCGTGTGCGATGAAGATTAATCCGAGGACCGCTCGAAAAATAAGCAAAGCGGCATCGCGTACGGCAGGTCTATTCATGCTGAACAGATTACCCTGAACCCCTCACCCGATGCGAAGGCAATGGCCTACGCCCATACTGCTGGGGATTTCGCCCTTTGCCGGGGAAGGAACGGCATATAGTGACGCGGACTGTTTCAATGGTAACCACGCAGAAAGATTAAAGGAGAACACCATGAGCAAACCAGCTACGCAGTCCGAAGAGCGCACCGCCTTAGTCTATGACGATGATGGACTTGGCCGCCCGCCTTGGGCAATGTCCTCGCCGATGTTGAAGGAGTATTACGACACCGAATGGGGCCTGCCTATTTTTGATGAAGCAGCTCTTTATGAGCGTTTGAGCCTCGAGTCTTTCCAGTCCGGGCTTTCCTGGGCGGTGGTTTTGAAAAAGCGCGAGTCCTTCCGCGCGGCCTTTTGCGACTTCGATCCTGAAAAAGTCGCTCATTTTACCGAAGCGGATGTTGAGCGATTGCTTGGCGACGCCTCCATTATTCGCAACGAGACCAAAATCCGCGCCGCCATCACTAATGCCAAAGCCACCATCGCCCTACGTGAAGAGGGCGGGCTGGCGGAGTTCATCTGGTCCTTCCAACCGCCGGAGAACCTCTACCCCACCGCAATGGAAGATATTCCGAAAAAGAGCTACGAATCCAAGTTGATGTCACGCGAGCTCAAGAAGAAGGGCTTCCGCTTTGTTGGCCCCGTCACTTGTTTCGCACTCATGGAGGCGATCGGCATGATTGATACCCATCTCATCGGCTCTCACCGCCGCGGAACCTCCGGGGTATGGCACGACAGCGGTGTGCCGCATTATGGCCTAGCGCAGGAATACAACGCGCTCACAAACCCGCGGTCGGCGCCTTCCACTGAACTCCGGAACGCGGCCTGCTAAGCCGGCACCAGTTCCTATCCAGCGCGACGGGCTGCTAGGTCATCGCGCCGGCTATAGCCGTCGGGCCCGGCATGAGGGCCATCAAAATCGCCGTCTTCCCCATCGTTATAGCGCAGCGGAAGGTGCACAAAGTCAGGGCTTTCGTCATCGATCTCCACGATCACAGCGCCTGGGCGGCGCAAGTTGCGCGGAATCTTCAAAGCTTCATCCTCGGCGTTGCGCACGCCCAGACGGGCGCGGCGCAAGTGGCGCACACGGCGGCGCATCAGGGCTCGTTCCTGACGAACCTGAGCGCGAAGAGCCATCAGATAGACAACTGTGAGCACACCGGCCACCGCAGCCAACCACCAGGTCCAGCCGCCGGCCACGATCCCCAGTGCCACCGTGAGTACCACGGCCACGGCTAGGCCCAGCAGGGTGCGCTGACGGCGCTGGTAACGAGTAACAGACTTTTCCTTTTCTGCTACCGGATCCCAGCCGCCACGGCCCATGCGACGCTGCGCGAATTCCACCTCATCCTCGGACAGGTTGGTATCCATACCGGCGTCGTCTGCTGCAGCGGTTTCCATGAGTTCGCCAGAGTCCTCGGCCTCTGCCTTGTCCACGGATACCGGCTCAGCGTTAGCCGCGCCTTCCGAATCGGCAGAATCCTTCTCAGCGACCTCGGCCTTATCTACGGCACCGGGGTACATAAGGTCCACCGGCGAGGTATAAGTCTCGTCGTAGTCATAGGCATCACTCGCCACGGTAGAGACCGCGGGAGCGCTAAAGACCTCTGCCTCGGCGGCAGCAATATCGGTAGAGTCATCTTTTGCGGCCTGGTCTGCGGCGTCTTCCTCGTCCTCAAGAAGTACGTCATCGGCATCATCGAATTCGGTGTCGTCACCCACTTCCGCCGTATCAGCGTGCTGGGAGGCTGGGACCGCGACTGCTTGGGGCTCAACTGCAGGATCGTCGCCTTCTACAGTCGCTTCCTCGACCAGTTCGCCGTCGATAGTTTCTGCTTCTGGCTGAGTGTCCTCACCAGCTGCGGAGGAAGACGCCGCAGAAAACGCACGGCTGCCGGTACCGAAAGGTTGGGACTTAGCGCGGCGGGCAGCACCGGCAATAGTCACGGAGCGCGAAGAGGGCTTAGTAGCCTCGGCATCCGGTTCATCCACGCGGGTGTCTGCGGCCTCTACTACTTCATAGTCCGCCTCGTCCTGGTCCTCGCGGCGGTGCACATCATCGGCACGCAGGCGTGGACGCCGGCGGCCAGGGACTTTGCCAGAATCTCCTTCAAAAAGGACGCGAGTATCTTCAAAGGCCTCACCAGTATGGCTCATTGGGCGGTTATTCCTGCCCAGAATCCATGGTGCGAGGACGAAGAGCCACACCACGATGATCGCGATAACCGGCACAGCTGTCGACACGAAAAGGACCTTCCCCTTGAATACAGATGATTACTCCACTCTAAACGGTGAAACCGCACCATAGCACCCCAAATTCCCACAAATTACAATGTTGTGACTTCTGTGAAAATTGAGGTCGATATCCCAGCAACTGTGGAGCTATTTCACGCCAACCGGCCAGCCTGGCGCAGGCGCTCGACAGCCGTGGAGGCATAGTCTTCTTTGACTAAAGCCACGTAATGGTGGTCCTGCCAGGCACCGTCTATATGCAGATTGCGACGCAAGTATCCCTCGTGTCGAAAGCCATTGGCGGCTAAGACGCGACCAGAGGCAGGATTGCTCTCTAGATAGGTAGCGGTCACCCGGTGTAGGCCCACCCGTCCAAAGGCGTGGTCCACGCCTAAGGCGGTGGCAGCCGTAGCCACCCCGGCGCCGTGGATCGCGGAATAAACCCAGTAACCAATCCAGCAATCGCGAATGCTGCCATGCTGAATATTCCCCAAGGTGATTTGGCCTACGAATTGACCCTCCACTTCAATGACGAGTGGGACCACCAGTGCTTCACGGGCGGCGGTACGCAGGTACATCAGGTGATTCCACCACGCCTGCTGGCTATGCGCCGCCGCCCAAGGTGCTGCTTGGGTCGGCTCGACTGAGCGGAGGAAGCTTTCATCTTCGATACGTTGGCGCCGCCACTCATGCCCATCAGATCGCAGCAGCGGCCGCAGGCGCATCCGCGCCCCAGAGGGGAAGACAGTAGAAGCGGGAAGCTTAACAAAAGGAGTAGATTCCGGCCATCCCGGATGCATGTCATCCGTGGGGCCGGTAGCGGGAAGGCGGAACCTATCCGCCGCAGTACCGAAGGGATCGAGCATTAGCTACGCTGGGTCAAAAACAACACATCGACCACATCGCCCGGGCGGATTTCCGTTACCTCTTCCGGCACGCGAATCATGGCATTGGCCTCTGAAAGACCGGCCAATAGGTGCGCTGGGGCACCCGCGGCACCGCCCAGCCCTTCCACCAGATAATCCGCGGTTTCCGCATCGCGCATCAAACGAGCGCGGATGAAGCCGCGCCGGCCAGGGCGGGAATCGATGTGGTTCAGCGCGCGGGCACGCACCACACGGCGGTGCGCATTGCGTTTGCCCAGTGCCAAACGAATGAGCGGGCGGATATATACCTCGAAGACCACGAGCGCGGATACGGGATTAGACGGCAGCAAGAAGGTAGGAATGCGTTCCTCGCCCACCAGACCAAACCCCTGGACGGAGCCGGGATGCATGGCAACACGAGAGGTATCGATATCACCGAGGTCATCAAGAATCTCACGGATGGCCTCGGCACCGGCTCCACCAACCGCACCGGAGATGACCAGGACCTCGCTGCGAGCGATGTGCTTTTCCAGCGCTTCGCGGATGCGGCGCGGCTCCCCCTCGGCGATGCCAACGCGATGCACCTCTGCCCCAGCCTCGCGGGCCGCGGCGGCGAGGGAATAAGAGTTGACGTCAAAGACTTGGCCCAGTGCCGGTTCTTGGTCCAAATCAACCAGTTCGCGGCCAAAGGAGATGATGGTGATGCGCGGGCGCGGATAGACCAATACCTTAGAGCGGCCAACCGCGGCCAGCAGGCCGATTTGGGCGGGCCCCAAAACGGTGCCGGAAGATACAGCCACATCGCCAGGTTGGATATCGTCGCCTACCCGGCGAACAAAGTCACCGGAGCGCACCGGGCGATGGGCGGTGACGCGCTTGCGGCCGCGGTCGGTCCACTCGAGGGGCAGGACGGCGTCGGCAAGCGTGGGCAAAGGCGCGCCCGTATACACACGCACGGCTTGCTTGGGCTGCAGGCGCAACGGTTGCTTGGAGCCGGCCGGAACCTCGCCCACCACGGGCAAGGAACGCTCGACCTCCGGTTGCTGGGGTGCCTTCTCTTCTTCCCCCTCCGCAGCCTGCTCCTCCTGCTCCTTGGGTCGGCGTAATCTCAGGCCGCGCTCGCCTCCGATATCAACGGCGCGCACCGCATAGCCGTCGATGGCTGCCTGTGGAAAGCCCGGCAGGGGCTGGTTAGCTTGCACCTCCTCGGCGCACATCAACCCCAGCGCGTTGGAAATACCGATGCGCACCGGCTCCGGCGTGTTCGCCGCATCCGTTACTAGCGCCAACTGGTCATCAACTGAACGCATAAGGTCTATGCCAGCCCTTTCTTCGCTTTCATGTCCTCTGCCCTTGGGAAATCTCCCTAGTTTAGGCCGTGCTCATCCTCATACTCGGCCACAATCTGCTTAATCGCTTTATACAGCGTGGGGCCATACTTTTCATCGCGCAGACCAAAATCCACATTGGCGGGGATATACCCACCAGGATTTCCCAAATCATGACGCTTTCCTTGGTGGACTACCACGTGCACGGGCTCGCCTTCCTCGATGAGGAGCTCGATGGCGTCGGTAAGCTGCAGCTCGCCACCCTTGCCTGGCTTAATACGGCGGAGGGCATCAAAAATCTTGCGATCCAATAGGTAGCGACCGGTGGCCACGAGATTAGACGGGGCATCTTCCACCGCCGGCTTTTCCACCATGCCCACGACCTTCTTAACGCCGGGGGCATTGGTATCTTCTACGTCGAAGACGCCGTAGTTATAGGTCTGCTCGCGCGGGACCTCGAAGGCGCACAGCACGCTACCGCCCAAAGCCGCGCGCACGCGAGCCATGTCTGCCATGACGGTGGCAGGCAGCACGATGTCATCTGGAAGCATGACGGCAAAGGAGTCCTCATCCTCGCCCAGCACCTCCTCTGCCAGGCCCACCGCGTGGCCCAAACCCAGGGGCTTTTCCTGCTCCACCGCAACTGGGTGAATGAGCTGATTAGCGCGCTTAACCTTGGCAACCTGCTCGTCCTTGCCGCGGGATTCAAGGGTGTCTACCAGTTCTGGGAAAGCTTCGAAGTGGCGCATGACTTCTTGCTTATCGGGCGCGGTAATCACCGCAAGGCGGCGGGCGCCTACAGAGGCCGCCTCCTCTGCGATGAGTTCGATGCCGGGAGTATCAACAACGGGAAGCAGTTCTTTGGGAACCGTCTTGGTGGCGGGCAAAAATCGAGTGCCCATACCTGCCGCTGGAACTACAACCGTGGTGATTCCGCGGGCGGAATCTTCGCGTTCTATAGCCATGCGTAATAGCGTACAACGCCACAATATTTTCCCGTGCACCGCTACGCCGCGGGGTTATGATTAATTTATGACCTCTTCCATGACTGCTAAAAACGAGCTGCGGGCCCGCTTGGTCCAGGCCCGCCGCGAACTTTCCGCCGAAGACCACGATGCCTTTACCGCTGGCGTGCGTAAGCATCTCGAGTCCGAACTCACCGAGTCCATGACCGTGGCTGCCTACTGGCCTTTGGGTTCGGAGCCGGGCGGCGCCGATTTTGTGCCGTGGCTCAAGGAGCATGTCTCCCGCGTCCTCTTGCCAATTTCCGGGGAGAATGGCACGTTGACCTTTGCCGAATACCGCGGCAAAGAAGCAATGCGCGAAAGCGCGATGGGTTTGAATGAGCCCCAAGGCCCAAGCTTTGATAGCAGCGTCCTGGCCGAGTGCGATCTGGTACTCGCCCCAGCCATGGCCGTAGATGCCAAGGGCAACCGCATGGGCAAAGGCGGCGGATACTATGATCGCGCACTGGAGCCGCTTCCCCACGGCAAGCCACCGGTCTTCGCCATGGTCTACCCCACCGAGCTACTAGATGAGCTACCTACCGAGGACCACGACCGCAAGGTCGACGCCGTCGTCACCGCCCACGGCATCACTCGCTTCTAGTTTCCGGGGTACGGGAACCATGAGCGGTTTTGGGTAGTCTAAAAAAGTATGCCCACTTCTCATTTTCCCCGCCTCGTTCATACCCTCCGCACCCCTGGCCACCGCCGCGGCGTCGTAGTGCGCCGCGCCATTGCGGTGGCCCTCCTAATTGCCGCGCTGGCCTCGGCCCTTTCTGCGGCCAAGGAGCTACCGCGCGTGCCCGTTTTTAGCCGCGATCTGCCGGCGGGGGCGGAGCTTGGGCTTGCCGACGTCGACCTAGCCCGGCTTCCTGCCTCCTCCATCCCCGATTCTGCGCTAGCGGCAAAGCCAGAAGACCTCAGTGGCCGCGTTATTACCGCCGCCGCCAACAAGGGCGAAGTGATTACCGATGCGCGCCTTTTGGGAGAAGACCTTGTCTCCAGCTTGGTGGGTGGCACAGGGGCCGAGGCCGGGCGGATGATTCCGGTCAAACTTGCCGAGCCCGACATCATTCCGCATTTGCATCATGGCGATACGGTGGATGTGGTGACCGCCGTCGATGCCGCGCCCTCCCCTGCTGGAGAGGGCGAGGCGCCCACAACGCCCACCGCGCGCGTTATCGCCACCGGCGGGCGCGTGGTGTCGACCTCTAGCGCCGAAGGCGAGGCCTCTTCCTCTACTGTTTTGCTCGCGCTGCCCCGTGACCACGCCAATGATGTAGCCGCGGCGTCACTGAGCCAGCCGCTGACCGTGGTCATAGTTGGTGATCGCGCTCACCCGCAGCAACACTAGACCTTTTCAGCCACAGCAGTTGTGGTCGGTTACCGGCTCCATTAAGGTTTCGCAGTGTCCATGGTTTTTACCTACCGTTAGTTATTCCCAGAAAGGTTAGTGCTTATCACCATGCTCAAGGGATTTAAAGATTTCATTATGCGTGGCAACGTCATCGAACTTGCCACCGCGGTCATCATCGGTTCTGCCTTTACCGCAATCGTCAAATCCATTACGGATTCTATTATCCAGCCGATCATTAACTCCCTCGGCTCCGCCGAGGTTGGGGCCGTTGGCTTCCAGATCACGGATGCAAAGAACACCTTTGTGGACTTCGGCGCCGTCATCTCCGCGGCGATCAACTTCCTCATTATCGCCGCGGTGGTTTACTTCCTCATCGTGATGCCGATTAATAAGCTCACCGAGGCCGCTAAGCGCCGCCACGGTGTCGACCCTGAGGCTCCCGCCCCAACCTCCGAGGAGCTCTTGGCAGAAATCCGCGATCTGCTCGAAGCCCAGAATGTCTCTGATACGAGCATCCCGGGAACCGGCACTAGCCGTTCCTCGCACGCCGCGGAGGACGCCGACTACGGTTCCACCGGCGGCGGCCGCCACCAGGCCAAGTAGCCTTTCGCTATACGCCTGTCGCTCTTCGCAGCGCAAAGCCCGCGGTTTCGCTTCCGAGGAAGTAGAAACCGCGGGCTTTTATCTATCCCTTTACTGAGTGCGTGATTGTACTCTTCTCCTTCGCACTAGCCGCCATAGTGTGGGGGCTGGTTCTCGCGGTAGAACTGCTCATCGCGCTGACCAGACTCCCCTTCTGCTGCGGTGGCCGATTCCGCGTCTTCAACGTTAACAATCCGATCCTCATCGACCCCGTGGGCAGCCGATGTGCTGGGATTATCAGCACTACGGTCATAATCGGCAGCTTCCGATTGACGGAAGACTCGCCGGCGATTTTTCCGGAACGTCATAGACTATGCCTTGTGATTACTGAACGCTGGATTGTTGCAGCTGCTCAATGAGGTGATGCACCAGCGGTGCCAAGGTAGCCATGCCATCGCGAACCGCAGCGCGCGACGAGGCAAGGTTGACCACTACAGTCGAACCAGAAACGCCCGACAAGCCGCGGGACGTGCAAGCATCCACCGCGCCGCAGGCTTGGCCGGAAGAACGCAGCGCCTGGGCCACGCCCGGAACCATCTTGTCAATGACGGAGCGGGTAGCCTCCGGGGTCTTGTCGCGCGGGCCTACACCGGTACCACCCACGGTCAGCACCAAGTCCACGCCACCGACCACGGCGGTCTCAATGGCCTGGCGAATCTTGGACTTCTTGGAACGCACCACGATGGCGCCATCGACACAGAAATTAGCCTCCGCGAGCAACTCATTGACCAACTGAGAGGTGCTATCGGATTGCTCCCCAGGGTGATCGGTGACTATAACGATGAGAGCGCGGCGCGGGGCGGCTAGGCTATCCTCCTGCTCGCTCGCTAGCAGGAAGGCATCATCGGGTTCGGCAACATCCATCAAGGAATCGTGCTTGCCTTCGCCCTCCGGTCGCCCGGAGTCGGTCAAGTCCTGCTGCAAATCTGGCATTATTCTCCTTAAATTAAGGCAGTAGGGCCTTTCGGCGGTGTGAGGTACGGTGCATTCAGCACCTCATGAGGTCTTGCACAGTAATTTACTCGCCTGAGAGGGTTACCTCTACCTGACGAGGCTCATCCGAGTCTTCGCGGGTAACCTCCAAGGTCACTGTCGCGCCAAATTCTTGCGACCGCGCCGCCGCAATCAAAGCATCGGCGTTTTCAATCAAGCGATCATTGACGCGGGTGACGATGTCACCTTCCTTCAGGCCCGCCTTATCTGCTGGGCCACCTGGCTCAACCCCGGCGATACGGGCACCATTGCCGTCGTCACGCGCCAGCACCTTCACGCCTAGGGTCGGGTGAGTGACCTTGCCATCATTAATGAGCTCGTCCGCCATGCGCTTGGCAAAGTTCGACGGGATGGCAAAGCCCAGTCCGATGGATCCGCCCTCCCCGGTGGAATTACTGGACAGCGAAGCAATCATGGAGTTCATGCCCACGATATTTCCGTCCCGGTCCACCAGTGGACCGCCGGAGTTGCCCGGGTTGACCGCGGCATCAGTCTGAATGGCGTCAATCAAGGAAGACTCGCCGCCTTCTTGAGAGGCGCGCACCGGGCGGTTTTTGGCAGAAACGATACCGGAAGTCACGGTCGCATTAAGGCCCAGAGGAGAGCCCACGGCCACAACCTCTTGCCCCACGGCGACGGAATCAGAATCACCGAACTGCAAGAACGGCAGGTCTTTGACATCCTTTATCTTCACAATGGCAACGTCAGTATTCGCATCGGAAGCCACCACGTCAGCGTCATGCTTGCTGCCGTCGTTCATGGTCACCTGCATCACGCCGCCGTGCTCAGCGCCTGCGACAACGTGGTGATTAGTCAACACGTAGCCGTCCGGGGAGATAACGGAACCGGAGCCTTCTGCCCCGCCCGTCCGAGTCATCGTCTGGATAGAAACCACCGCCGGCAAAACCTTGGAGGCTACCTCTTCAACGGAGCCCTTTTCTGGTTCTTTGCCGGTGCTGTTATTAGCCGGCTGGGCCTTGAGCGCCTCATTGACCACTGACGTATCGTTGTTGCCTCCCCCAGAATTCATACCGACCACGGCTCCAGCGATTGAACCCGCGGCGATTGCGGCTACGGCAGCCAAGGCAGTTGCGGCGCCGAGGCCAATCTTTTTCTTTTGTTCCGGTTGCGGGGGCAGCGGGGTGACCATCGGACCTTCCTGGCCCTGAGTATTAAAGCTTTGGGTCTGCGGGCCCTGCGGGTACGGCGCCTGTGAACCTAGCGCGCTGGGATCAGCTCCTTCTGCACCGCCGCGCGGCTGGTTCCAGCCTTGTGAATACGAGCCAGTCCCATATTCCTGCGCGCCGGCGTCGCTGCTATAAGGGCCGGCGGTGCCAGCGTTTGCGTTTGGTTGCCCGGTGTCTCCAAAGTTCGGACCACCGTGTACCGGCTCGGCCTTACCCGGCCCTTCTTGGGACGCTCCCTCCGAGAAGGAACCATCAAAGCCGCGGTAATCGTCATTCCTCATGTTCATGAGAAAACTATGCCTCACTTCGCTTGGTCAAGACTGTTACTGATCTGCCAACCTACTAGGAATTCCTGAAAGGTAGCTGTATGCGATCACCAGTATAAAGGGCCGCAGACTACCCTTGGTTAAACCAACGTTGAGCAAAGATTTCACCGCGATCGCTGGGATCTTCATTGCCGCCCGGCTGCCCCTCATGCGGCTCTGCCAAACCATCGACAAAGATTTCTCCGGACACGGGCTTTCCCGGCAGGACTACTTCCATGCGCGTGCCACCATCATTGGACTCACGGATCTTAATGGTGCCGTCGTGGCGCTCAATCACCGATTTCACGATAGCCAGGCCCAAACCAGAGCCAGGCATAGAACGCGCCTCTGCCGAACGGTAGAAGCGCTCGAAAACCTTCTCCCGCTCCTCCGGCGCAATGCCTGGACCGGAGTCATCAAAGCGCAGGCGCACCTCGTGGGAAGATAGCTGTTCCATGGACACGCGTACCGTGCCAGTAGCCGGCGACCACTTAGCCGCATTGTCCATCAGATTCAACGTAGCGCGGCCCAATGCGAAGGGGTCACCATCCAGCTCCCACGGGATAAAGCGCACCAGAAATTCCACGTCCGGGCGGCGGCGACGGGCACGCTCTAAGGAAGACATCATGACCTCGCACAGGTCCACCGGTTCCGGTTCTCGTTCGTTGCCATCCTCGCGTGCCAAGTCAACGAGGTCACCAATCAAGGTGGAGAGTTCGTTCATCTGGGACATGACGTCATCTTCAAGGTCCTTGCGGTCCTCATCGCTCATGCCAAAGCCGCCACCGGCGCGATTAAGCATCATCAAAAGCTCAATATTGGTACGCATTGAGGTCAACGGCGTCTTCAGCTCGTGCCCGGCATCGGCGACGAACTGGGCCTGCTGCGACCGAGATTCTTGCAGCGCCTCCAGCATCTGGTTAAAGGATGTGGTCAGCTGAGCCATCTCGTCATTATTGGATACTTCGATGGGGCGCAGATCATTGGTCTGCGTCACGTAATCCACTGCGCGTTTCAAGCGCGCAATGGGTTGCATGCCGGTTTTGGACACGATGAGACCAGCAAAGATGGCGAGCAAAATGCCAAGCGCAACAATAATCAGCAAAACCGTGCCGAGGATGGCGATGAATTCTTGGGTCGGAGCCAGAGATTGCGCAACGATAACGGTAGAGCCTAGATCGTGGCGTTTGGCCAGAATACGCTCGCCGCCGACCGTACGCACGGAGGTATCTGTATAGTCTTCCGTCCGATGGAAGTCTCCACCGAGGGGAATAGTATCGCCATAAGACAAGCTCGTGGAGGGCGGCGATAAGGAAACGCGCGTATCAGGGTTATAGGACTTAAATTCGTCAATTTCCTGATCCACGTTGTCGATAAACCGCGGGTCCTGGCTCTTGCGCAACAAGGCATCCGCTTTGGCCTCCAAGCGGTCATCTACGGAGGCAGTCAGGGACATAGATACTACCCAGTACGTTGCCAAGGTCATTACGGCAACGGCTACGGCCACCACAAGGCCAGTAACAGTAGCAAGGCGCCACCGCAGTGGCGCCCGTGAAGCCCAGCTCCCTTGGCTTTCAGAGAACTCAGTAAGAGGTGTGGGCTGTGCTTTCCCGGAAGCCACTGCAGGGGAAGCGGGCTTCCTTAAGATCACGGATGAGACTCCCTCAAGACATAACCAACGCCACGGACAGTGTGGATAAGACGCGAATCGCCGTCTCCCTCCGTCTTCTTACGCAGGTAGCCAATATAGACCTCGAGCGCATTGCCAGAGGTAGGGAAATCATAGCCCCATACCTCCTCCAGAATCTTGCTACGAGAAAGCACCTTGCGGGGATTTTCCATAAGGAGCTGCAGTAGGGAAAATTCGGTACGCGTCAAAGAAATTGCACGACCGCCGCGGCTTACTTCACGAGTATCAGCATCGAGTTCTAGGTCTTCGAAGCTAAGCTTGCTCTCCACCGGAGCCTCAGCAGCGATGGAATCTGCGGAAGCGCGGCGAACCAGGGAACGCACGCGCGCCAAGAGTTCTTCCAGTGCGAATGGCTTTGGTAAGTAATCATCGGCGCCAGCATCGAGACCAGCTACGCGGTCCGATACGCCATCGCGGGCAGTCAGCACGAGAATCGGACGGTCCCAGCCTTCACCACGCAGGGTGCGGCACACCTCAAGTCCATCCATGTTTGGCATCATGACGTCCAGAATCAGCAATTCTGGATTCTCAGAGCGCACCGTCTCTACTGCCTCTAAGCCGTCGTTAGCAGTCAGCACATCGTAGCCGTTGAAACGTAGGGAACGGCGTAGCGATTCACGGACGGGTTGTTCATCATCCACCACAAGGATTTTCATGATCCTAATTATTACTGATGAAAGGCAACTTCATGAAGTTATGGAGAAGATTTACCCCCATAGCCCCCCAAATAAGGTCGAAACATGCTTAAGATAGCAAAAATCCCCGCTCAACCCTCCTACAGAGAGCGAACGGGGAAAGTGCGAAACGAGCTTAGAACTGCTCTACGTCAACCAGGCCCAGCTTGGCAGCCTTGACCAAGCGGCGCGGGATGCGGACGGTCTGGCCGTCGATGGTGACTTCCTGGAGGGCCACGTTGTCAGCCTTCCACTGGGAACGACGTGCGTGGGTGTTCGCACGGGACTTCTTAAACTTAGGAGTTGCCATTTTCTATTCTCCTCCTTACGCGTTCTTCTTCTTGCGGCGAGCCATGCCACCGAAGCGCTGGTTGAAGCGCTCGACGCGGCCGGCGGTATCCATAACGCGCTGTGCACCAGTCCAGAACGGGTGGGACTCAGCGGTAACGTCAACAACGATCAGTGGGTACTCGTTGCCATCTTCCCACTCCACGGTGCGGTCGGAGGAAGCGGTGGACTTAGTCAAAAAGGAGTGACCGGTACCAGCATCACGGAAGACTACCGGGTGGTAATCCGGGTGAATATCTTTCTTCATATATATTCCCTCAGGGTTGGACTACGGGTCGGTTCCACCCACTTATGGAGCGGATCGTGCCCGAGTTGGGACGTACAAATTTCACTCTGCTAACCGCGTGCCGTGCGGCACGGGTCAACAACCTGAATTATCCTACAGTCAACTACCCCAGATGCGAAATCCCCTCCCCGCTCCGACCACTCATTTCACACCAGTTTCTTGTATTGCGCACGGCGGCACGCCACAGCCAAATGCCACCCCAAAACCACAAACAGCCCCACTAACCACAGCAAAGTAGCGATTAGGTAATTCGCGCCCAAGGCTGTAAGATTTTCCCTTGCTGTTGTCAAAATATACGTTTTACGCCCCGTCTACTGGCGTTCGACGATGGCGCCGCACCCGCTCATACCTCACTTTTGAGCACTGCCACCCTCACTCGGCAGTCGGCGTTTCATTGTCCATAGCCATGATGTGGGCGGCTAGGAGAAAGAAGACCCATGTCGGCTATTTGCCAGGTAACGGGCCGCAAGCCGGAATTCGGCAAGCAGGTCTCGCACTCGCACCGCCGCACTTCGCGCCGTTGGAACCCCAACGTGCAGCGTCGTCGCTACTACCTGCCCTCTGAGGGCCGTACCATCACCCTGAATGTTTCCACCAAGGGCATGAAGATCATCGACCGCGATGGCATCGAGTCCGTTGTGGCTAAGATTCGCGCACGTGGGGAGAAGATTTAAGTATGGCACGTAACGATATCCGCCCAATCATTAAGCTGAAGTCCACTGCGGGCACCGGTTACACCTACGTGACCCGTAAGAACAAGCGCAACAACCCGGATCGCATCACCTTGAAGAAGTTCGATCCGATTGCCCGCAAGCACGTCGAATTCCGCGAGGAGCGATAATCAATGGCTAAGAAGTCCAAGATCGCTAAGAACGAGCAGCGCAAGGAAATCGTCGCCCGCTATGCGGAGCGTCGCGCTGAGCTCAAGAAGATCATCAAGAACCCGAACACCCCGGATGAGGAGCGCCTGGAGGCTCAGTTCGAGCTGAACCGCCAGCCTCGTGACGCTTCCCCAGCCCGCGTACGTAACCGTGACGCTGCCGATGGCCGCCCACGCGGTTACCTCCGCAAGTTCGGCCTGTCCCGTGTCCGTATGCGCGGCATGGCTCACCGTGGTGAGCTGCCGGGCGTTCGTAAGTCCAGCTGGTAAAGGGGTAATTGCACAATGGCTAATAAGCGCAATAACCAAAAGAAGTTCCGTATGGAGCAGAGCCGTCGCCCGAAGAAGAACCCTTTGAAGGCTGAGGGCATCGAGAAGGTGGACTACAAGGACACCAAGACTCTGCGTCTGTTCATCTCGGATCGTCACAAGATCCGTTCCCGTCGCGTCACCGGTCTGACCCCGCAGCAGCAGCGTCAGGTTGCTACCGCAGTCAAGAACGCACGCGAAATGGCTCTCCTGCCGTTCACCACCCGCTAAACAGTAGCTGGGTATCAACAGCGCACTTTTGCCGCTGGCAAGTGTGACACGGTAAAAGATCCATAGACTATCGCCGCCTCCCTCCTCGAGGGCAGGCGGCGATAGTCGTTTTCTCCTTACTACCGCCTTTAGACCCACATATTCAGCCCACGCGGCCAAGGTGTTAGATTTAAAGCATTCGTGCGCCCCGCAGCCACTGGGGGAAGCACCGGCTTCGCACTAGTGAAAGGCAGTGAGCTATGGCCCTACACCAATCCCTACTCGATCTCTCCGAGCTTGCCCCGCACTGCCAGTCTCGCGCTACGGCCCGCGGGCTGCTCGCAGAGTCCCAAGATATCTTGCGCAATGCGGTCGCTCACCAAGATAATGAGATTGAATTGGCTCACTGGTATTCCCACTTGTTGGTAGATATCGTTCGCTCCCCTGGGGTCAACTCACCGGTACGCCTTACCGGTGCTGCCGCTCGGGGCGACCAGCTGCCATCTATGCCTGTGGAATGGATTGGCCAGGATTCCGATCTCCAGGAAGTCTTTTCTGATGTCGGCCTCCAGGCTCACGAGGCCGCCGATTCGATTGCCGCGCGTGTCGATGCCGGCCTTCCCCTGGGAAACGGCGGAGAACAAGCGCTCCTAGAAGAAGCTTTGACCAAACGCCCGCCTACGCTGAAAATGGTGGACGGCCTGCCGGACCGCGATGCAGCTGTGGACATCAAGGCGACACTGCTCTCCCCCATTGCAGCTATCGCTCGCTGGGCGGCGCCGGGGCCTCGCCCGACGGTAGATCGCCTGGCGATTGGCGTTGAGCGCGCTGTCCTCACCGCCACCGACGCAGAGTCTTTGGATCTAGCGTGGCGTACCGGCTATGCATTAGAGTTGCGCCGTTGGTACGAGCGCGTCAGTGACCGCCCAGCCACGCTGCGGGATCTTCCGCCGTTGGATCGCACTGCTTATGGCTCGGCGTGCCGTATTGTCTCGGCCGTGTTTGAGTCCATTACCCAGCGGGCAGAAGAATATAAATAGTCCCTAAGGTGCGGATTCGGAAGCAGTACCTAGTCGGGCATAAGATTGTACAGTTGGTAATTAAAAGCAATTTCTTCTTGTGAAAGGAGGCGTCCCACCGCATGGCAGGCACTGTCGGTAGGCCGCGTAAACACAGCCCGCGGCGCAGGGGAAGCAGCGCCCGAGAGGAGATCTTGGACGCCTCCTCCGAGCTTTTCACTACTCAAGGGTTTGCTACTACATCCACGCACCAGATTGCAGATGCGGTTGGCATCCGCCAGGCCTCGCTGTATTACCATTTCCCGTCCAAGACGGAGATTTTCCTTACGCTGCTCAATTCCACCATCGAACCATCCTTGGAGTTGGCCGATGAGTTGGCCGGCACTGATGCCGATCCGGCTCAACGCCTGTGGTCTTTGGTCGCCGCGGAATCACGTCTATTGCTCACCAGCGGCTGGAACGTGGGGCGCCTATATCAGCTGCCGGTGGCTAATTCTCCGGAGTTTTCCGAATACCACGAATCGCGCGACCGCCTGCAGAATCATTTCCGCTCTACCGCAACCGCCATTGTGGGCGAGGAGGATCCCCGCGTGGAGCTTCCCTTCCACATTGCGCTATCCGTCATCGAAATGCGGCCCAATAACGGCACCCCGCCGTTCGACGCTTCCCAGTCGGTGCCGGAGACGGCCGCTATGCTTGCCGACGCCGCCTTAGCCGTCCTCGGCGCCTCCGTTCCCGATAACGCCGAGGAAACTACCCTCAAGCTTTTGAAGAATCGCAACGACTCCATCTCCGCAGCCGCCGCAGCAGCGGCCGACCGCAAGAAGAAGAAGTCGCGCTAACCCCTCATTAGCGCTGCCACGACTCCGTGAACTCTCCCGTGGCGGCCAATCCGCCTCCTTCGCGCACGCTGACGCCACTCGGGGTCACCACGATAATCGAGGGATCCGCATTGACGTAGTAGTTATTCCCGTCTTGGGTAACGTCGCTCGTTTGGAACTGTCCGTCAAACATCGACGAGCGATAGAATTTGACTCCACCGCCGGTTTCACAAATGATGACCCTGCCGTCGGGACCAGAGCCGGCGAATAAGGCACGCTCAAAGCGCTGACAGTCGGCGTAGCCGCCATCCAGCCATCCGTACTCGTTGAAGTTGGAAATGTAGTTACCCACACCACTCTTCTGACCCCCGCCGGAAGAGGAAGGTAACTCCTGCTTTTCTGTCTGCGTGACCGTAACTACCGGTGGCTCCTCGGGGGTTTCCTCATCTTTCGTTGCGGTCTCTTGCGCAGCCGTGGTTTCCTCGCCACTCTTCTCTTCTTTATCGGCGTTGTCGACCGTGGTCATTCCACTACCCTGGCCTTTAAAGCTAGGGGCAGCTTCATCCTTGGCGTTGCTGCAGCCGCTGAGCGCGAGGCTGGCGGCCACGAGTGGGACGAACCCCGCGGCGATAAGCGGGCGGAGGCGAGAGCGATAAGACATTAGCTTTCCTTTCTAGTGCTAGGACTTAGCAGGCCAAGCTGGGCCACTGCGTATTGGCTTGAGCTAGTTCCTCGACCATAGAGGTAAGAACCGCTTGGGTGGAGGCGTACTGCCCATCAGGGGACGAGGCAATTAATGCTACGGCGACGTCATGCCCGCCCAACCGGACGATACCCATCTGGCGCACATCGTAAGCACCAGCGGGGTTCGGTCCCCAGCCGCCCTTCATCAAGGCGCCCGGCTGGGTGCGTAGGCCATAGTTTTGTGCGGGATCGGCGACTCCCATGGCGTCGATTGTCGGCTGAGCTCCGTCCACGCAGCGCAACCCAGCCATAAACTTAGCCTGGTTGCCCACGCTCCACATGGTTTGACCAACGGCAGTAAATTCCGGGCGGGTGACCTGGGATTGGACTTGGGTGGCGGTATCGCCTGCCTCCGCAATAACGCTTTGGGCGGCGTGTGCGGCCACGGTCGGCTCCCCTAATGCTGCCCACGCGGCCTTGGCGGCCTCGTTATCGGAGTAAGTAATTGCAGAGGACACCAGCTGGCTATCGGCAACACCCGTACGATGCGCCGCAATAAGCACGGGCACCTTGGAGGTTGACCACGCGGCTTCGGGAGCGGTGCGCCCAGCCTCGACGGTAGAGGTGCCATCGGAGACCGCAATGCCAACATTTCCATGGTGCGCCACAATGCGATCAAGTACGGCTTGAACGTCATCGGCAGGGGCTGCGGCCGGAGGTTCCGTGGAGTCAGACGGGGCGCGCTCGGCAGCAGGGGCTGTGGATGAGGCCGCAGATGTTGCAGCCGTGGTCTCTCCGTACAAGGGATCGGCCGTGCCGCGTGCCTCGGTGTTGACAAAAGTAGGGGAATTATCCGCCGTCTCCGCATCGCCGCACGCGCCCAAGGAGAGTGCGCAGGCGATGAGGGCAGCTGCCGGGCCCCAAGCCCGGCGGATAGGGAACGTCATGAAAACTAGCTTAGGCTAGTGCGCGAAGTGGCGGGTACCAGTCAGGTACAGCGTAACGCCGGCTTCCTTGGCCGCCGCAATGACTTCCTCGTCACGGATGGAGCCGCCAGGCTGAACAACGGCCTTCACGCCGGCGTCGAGAAGCACCTGCAAGCCATCGGCGAATGGGAAGAAGGCGTCGGAAGCTGCGAAAGAGCCCTTGGTGCGGTTGGCGCCATCCGCCAGGGTATTGGCGCGCTCGACGGCGAGCTTGGCAGAGTCAACGCGGTTGACCTGGCCCATGCCCACGCCCACGGTGGCATTGTCCTTAGCCAGCAAGATCGCATTGGATTTCACCGCGCGCACGGCCCGCCAGGCGAACTCGAGCTCGGCCATATCGGACTCGTTGAGGGCCTCACCTGCGGCCAGGGTCCAGTTGGCTGGGTCATCGCCCTCGGCCTGGTAGGTATCTGGCTCTTGAGTGAGCACGCCGCCGGAGATGTACTTGCGCTCTTCGTGCTGGTGTTCGTGTTCTGCTTGCAGCACGCGCAGATTCTTCTTGGCCTTGAGGACCTCGATAGCGCCGTCCTCATAGGAAGGAGCGACGATGACCTCGGTAAAGATTTCCTTGACCTGCTCGGCCATCTCCACGGTGACCTCGCGGTTGACGGCGATGACGCCGCCGAAGGCGGACATCGGGTCACACGCATGCGCCGCACGGTGAGCGGCGGCGATGGACTCTTCAGAAACGGCAATGCCACAAGGATTGGTGTGCTTAATAATTGCAACGCAGGGGCGCTCGTGGTCCCACGCGGCGCGCCAAGCGGCATCCGCATCCTGGTAGTTGTTGTAGCTCATCTCCTTGCCGTTGAACTGGGTGGCATTGGCAAGGCCCGTAGAACCGATGCGGGTGATGGTGGCCTTTTGGTGGGAGTTCTCGCCATAGCGCAGCGGGGTGGTTTGGCCTTCCTCGCTCAGCTGGTCGACAAACCAGGCGGAGACGGCCGCATCATAATCCGCGGTGTGCAGGAAGGCGTCGCGGGCCAAGCCGCGGCGCTGCTCTAGAGTAAAGCCCCCGTTGTTGATGGCCTCCACGGCCTCGTCATAGCGGGAGGGATCTACTACCACGGCAACGGACGGGTGGTTCTTGGCGGCTGCACGCACCATAGACGGGCCGCCGATATCGATCTGTTCGACGCAGCCATCGAAGTCCGCGCCAGAAGCAACGGTCTCGCGGAAGGGGTACAGGTTGACCACGACGAGCTGGAAAGGCTCCACCTCGAGCTCGGCGAGCTGGTTGAGGTGATCTTCCTTGCGGGTATCGGCCAGGATGCCGGCGTGTACGCGCGGGTGCAGCGTCTTGACGCGGCCTTCCAAGCACTCTGGGAAGCCGGTGAGCTTTTCTACCGGAGTGACCTCGATGCCTAGGTCCGCGATCTTCTTCGCGGTGGAGCCGGTGGAGACGATTTCTACGCCTGCCTTATCGAGGGCTCGGGCCAGATCCTCCAGCCCGGTTTTGTCGTACACGCTGATAAGGGCGCGCTTTACCTGCTTGCGGTCTTCGCTCATGAGGAGGATTAAGCCTTTCGAAAAGTCTTAGTCTGCGAGTTGAATAATAAGTTCCTCATTGTGGACGTCTGCTGCGCGCAGTACCTCCACGATGAGATCGCGCTCTACTTGTTTGATGCGCTCGTGGAGAGTGGACTCATCATCGTCCGCCATGATGGCTACGGATCGCTGCGCGATGATGGGTCCGGTATCCACTCCCGAATCCACAAAATGGACGGTAGAGCCGGTGATCTTCACGCCATAGTCCAAGGCGTCGCGCACGGCGTGCGCTCCCTTGAAGGCAGGCAGCAGCGCCGGGTGGGTATTGATGGTGCGGCCTTCGAAGCGGTCGAGAAATTCCTTTCCCAGGATCTTCATAAAGCCCGCAGAAACAACAACGTCTGGCTGCGCAGCATCTACTGCGTCAACCAGACGTTGATTCCATTCGGCGCGATCGGCACCCAGCGCCACGACCTCGGTATCGATCCCGTGGTCCTGTGCGCGCGAAATACCGTGGCATTCCTTATCCGCCACCACCTTTACCACTTGGTAGTGCCCTGCTTGGGCATCCACGATGGCTTGCAGCAGTGATCCCGTTCCAGAAACGAGCACCACCACTCGGAGGCGTTCAGGGTCAGCGGCATAGCGCGGAGGCATCGGTGAAGTCACGCGCTATAGCCTAGTCTCTCTCCCCTTCCGCGGAGGAATTTTCGCTCGAGGAAGCCTGCTCGCTCTCCCCCATTTGGTCCTTGAGCTGTTGGCTAACCGGCTTGGCGACGCCCCTTTTCTTCTCCTCAGCGTCCTCAGGTTCGTCCGATTCCTCGTGTTTCTCAGATTCCTCCGGTTCCTCCTGCTGCTTCGCCGCATCCTCAGCCGGGGTGCCTTCTTCCCCATCCGCGGCTGCGTCAGGGGCGGCGTCATCGGGCTCGTCCTCAACTACTTCGGCGTCAACGATCTCCGGATCGGTAACGGGCTCGCGCTCCGGTTCAACTGGGGTCTCGTCGGCTTCAGCGACGGCCTCAGGGGCGTCGTCTTCAGCGGCATCCGAATCGGGAGTATCAGAGGCCGTGACACGTGCCGTGCGCGCCGCGCGCCATGCCACAAAGGCAAAACCTGCGGCAACGGCGCTGCCGAAAACGGCCATCCACAGGGCGGTTAGGCCTGCGGCGGTCCATAGATTCGGGCCGGTGGCGCCGTAGTAGCCAAGGTCGCCGCTGACAAGGTAGCAGGCAATAAACATGACTACCGCGGAGGCCACCGTGGCTACTAGTACGTCCTGGAAGCTTGGCCGCTTTTTATATAAGGCGTAGATTGCGGCGCCGAGCGGGACAAGTAGAAGCACTACGGCCCAGCTAGGCGCGGAGGCCGGGATTCCTCCGGTAATCGGCAGCGGTGGCAGCGGCACGAGGTGGGCACTAAAGAGGCTGACCGAACCTTCGCCGATGGAAAACTCTGAGCCCACCACCACCGCAGCGGTGCTGACGATGGCATTGGGAATGTATAGCAGGCTCACTAGCACTAGTCCGGCCACACCTAGACCGGAGACCGTGGGATATTCATCCATCATCTCGCCCTGGCGAGAAATATTGAGGAGGAAAACCACCGCAAAGACTACGGCGGCGCCAATGGCTAGGTAGCCGAGGTAGCGAAGGGCGATCTGAGTGGCGTCGACAATCTGGCGCGGCACCCCATAACGCTTGGCCAATGCCCGCCACAAGCGCGAGCCCATGCCGGCTGCCATGGCAGCAAGATGTAGAACAATAACCCGCAGCAATGCCTGTGCCAGGTTTGGCGGGGAGACATCATAGACCTTGCCCGCGTCCCACAGCATCAGCCAGGCGATGATGGTAAAAACCGCTGGCACGCCAAGTACGCAGCTGAGAAGAATAAGCAAGTCTTTGACGCTGACCTTGTGCTTAACCGCGTTGCGCACGCGGACCGCCACCACCGCAGCCAAGATGAGCGCGGGTAAGGCGGGCAAGAAAGACATGTGCACTTCGGCCGCTGAGACTGGCGCGAGGTTAAAGACCATCCATGACTCCGCCACGATGGTGTACCACCACGCCATGGGCGAGCCGGCCAGCATAAGACCGCCAAGGGCGAAGGCCATAATGATAAGGACAATGACCACGTTGGGCACTGCCGCCGTGATAAGCATGCGCCGGATGCGGCCGGCCCTAGTCAGCGGCGCAGGAGTACGGCGCGCTTTGGCTTTAGATCCGGCCTTACGGGCGACACGTTGCGCCGATCCAGAGGGCTGGCGGGCCCCGCTGGGATGGGGCGCGCGTGGGGTGCGCTCCGTGCGCACCGTCCTGCCCCGCGCCTGGCTACGCGGGCGGGGCGTTGACCGAGAATGGGGGCTGGTGTTTTTGTTCATCGGCGTCCACTTTGCCACTTTCCGGCAGCAGATCTGGGGTGGCGCGACGAGGTAGCCATAAAATCACCGGCGACACCCCTGCACCTTGACCATACATATATATTAGGAGTATAAAATCCACCCTGGTTTCACACCTTTAACTCTGGCTGCAGTAACATGAATGGAAAGTCATCGGTTTTATATGACCCACACGCAGCCCGAGTGGGATCTTGGTCGCAGTAATAATATGCCATTCGGATTATGTTGCCTGCTCGTGGGCAATTCCCTCGAGCAACGCCTAAAAATTTCTTAATTTGGGTTGCTGTTATCTTTTCGAGACGCTACTGTTACATCTCGTTGGTAACAAGAAGGTCACAATCTCGTAACTAACTCGGTGGGGACGTAACACTCAGATTGCGCAGATTGTGAAAATGACGAAAGAAGACCTAATGCGAAGCAAAGTTCAGCGTGGCGCCGGTCGCCATCGCAAGATTGTCACCTCGCAGACCGCGAAGGGCCGCATCGCCGTAATGACGGTTGCGGCAGGTGCCGTATCCACCGCCGGCGTAGGTGGCGCAGCCGCTGCAAACATCCAGTCTGATGACGCGGCCACCACCAAGACGCAGTCCGTTGACTTCGAGCTCGCCTCTGATTCCACCCAGGTTGAGGACGCTGCTAAGGCCCCCGTTGATACCACTCCGCAGATCCTCAATGTAGCTGAAGCAAAGCCGGTTGCAAATCTATCCGATCAGCTCAACAAGGCCATCCAGGCTTCCGAGGAGCGCGCCGCCGCTGACGAAGCCGCTCGCGCACCGTCCGTAGCCCGCCCAGCCGAGGGCGCATTCACATCCCCATTCGCTATGCGCTGGGGCACCTTCCACAAGGGCGTCGACATCGCCAACTCTCCCGGCACCCCAATCCTTGCCGTCATGGATGGTACGGTCATCGACTCCGGTCCAGCTTCCGGCTTTGGCCAGTGGATCCGCATCATGCACGACGACGGCACCATGACCGTTTATGGTCACATGCAAACTCTTGACGTGGCCGTTGGCGAGCACGTGCATGCCGGCCAGAAGATCGCCGGCATGGGCTCGATGGGCTTTTCCACCGGCTCCCACCTCCACTTCGAAGTTCACCCGAACGGTGGCGAGGCAATCGATCCGCAGCCTTGGCTGGCTGAGCGAGGCATCGACCTCTAAGACCCCCACCCCAACACCTTCTTCTTGTTAAGCGCCGCAGTGGCTTTCCTGCGGCGCTTTTTCATGTCCACAATTGCCCCTAAAGACACCAGCGCCGGCTCCCGACCACCGCGGCTGCAGCCAACCTTCCCCAAGACGACTCAAATGCGTCCCAGCCTTCCCATTGCGCCTCCAACAAAAGGCAAGCCCCGTCAAGACAAGCGCTCCACCACCGGACCCTAGACACAAATTGCGCCGCACAGCCAAGTCCAGTACGCAGCCTTGTCGCAGGCAAATACACATTTACGCTAATCACTGGGCTTGAACGCAACACGCCATTTCCAGAGCGGCACACCCACCCCCAAAGTCTACCCCCAGACCCTAAACCAACACTTTACACACGCCACTCTAGCCACATTCGTAACACGCGCAACAAGCTGGCATGTTCGAATAATTTCGAACTATTTCCGCCGCTACCAGCGTTTTTTAAGATTGCGCGGACCGTTCAGGCGGGCTAACTTTTAACTCGTTGCCACGAGCGATTTCGAACGCAAGCATTTCAGCTTTCGGCGTGTCGCGGTTGGCAGTTGCAAGACGCCGCCCTCACTAGGGCGCAAGCGTCCCGAGACCATGCAAGCCATGAAAAGGACTTAAGATATGAAGCGCATGAACCGCGCACGCAAGAACGTGGCGCTGAGCATCGTTACGCTCGGCACCGTTCTTGCTACCGGCACCACCGCTTTTGCTGCAGAGCCAGTGGCTAGCGTGGACGTATCGGACGGTTCTTCCGAGCCCACCGCTACGAACGTAGATAACGCAGGTGTGGTCGACGCCCTCGTCGGCTTGGCCACTACTACCGTAGGCGTTCTCAACGGCGAGGCTACCCCGCAGGTAGATGGAAACGAATCCGGCGGAGTAAATATCGTCTTGGATCCTGGTTCTGTACCGGGATTGAAGGAAGCATTCGCTCCGCAGGGAAATCACTCCGGACTCACCACGAAGCGCGGCAAGGACTCCGCGGGCAATACCGTGGTCTTTCCTACCTCCGGCACGCTTACTTCTGGCTTCGGCCAGCGCTGGGGCACGATGCACAACGGCATCGACGTTGCGAACTCCGTGGGCACCCCGATTCTGGCGGTCATGGATGGCACCGTCATCAACTCTGGGCCAGCACAGGGCTTTGGCAATTGGATCCGCATCCAGCACGATGACGGCACCATCTCCGTCTACGGCCACATGTCTGCAGACCAGCTCAAGGTAAACGTGGGCGACCACGTTACCGCGGGTCAAGAAATCGCCGGCATTGGCAACGACGGACACTCCACTGGCCCACACCTCCACTTTGAGATTCACCCAGGCGGAGGAGCACCCGTTGACCCAGTCTCCTGGTTCAACGAGCGCGGCATTACGGTCTAGAGCTTTTCCATCGGCACTCCGCCGATGAGCATCAGCCGGACCTTACCAGAAGAACCAAAGTCCACGGTGACCGTGGCACGCTTACCGGAGCCGGACGTCTCGATAACGGTACCGAGCCCATACTTAGCGTGATTGACACGGTCACCCACGGCCAGGTTGAGGTTATTGTTCTTAGGCATTGAGGTTGCCGTCGGCTTGCTAGTGCGTTGCGATGGGGAAGACGCAGCGCGCTGGCTACCGCGGGACCCGCCTCTGCCCCACCCAGACCAGTCGCGACCGCAGGAACGACCATATTGGTAATCGTCCTCGCCCCACGCACCGGTTAAGGAACTATCGGAGTCTTCGCGCCGCCAGCTGATGAGGTCTTCAGGGACCTCGCCGAGGAAGCGGCTGGCGGGATTAGTCACCGGATTGCCCCACGCCGAGCGCAGAATGGCACGGGTGAGGTACAACTGCTCGCGGGCACGAGTAATGCCGACATAGGCTAGGCGGCGCTCCTCGCTTAATTCTTTCGGGTCACCGAGAGAGCGCATATGCGGGAATTGGCCATCCTCCCAGCCAGTCAAAAAGACCACGGGGAACTCGAGGCCCTTTGCGGTGTGCAGAGTCATCATAGTGACCACGCCGGTCTCAGAATCCGGAATTTGATCAGCATCAGCCACCAGCGACACCTTTTCCAAAAAGGCCTGCAGCGAGCCCGGCGCGGCCTCACCCTCCTCCACTAACTCGGAAGGATCCACTGCATCCGCGCCCGAAGCAGCCAGCTGGTTCGCGGCCTCTGAGGTAAATTCGCGTGCCACCGATACCAACTCGTTTAAGTTGTCGAGGCGAGCGCCATCTTGCGGGTCGTTGGAGTTTTCCAGTTCCGCCTTGTATCCCGTGGCATCCAAAATGGCGGTGAGCAGCTCACCCAAATCCGGCTGGCCAGTAACCTCATCGCGCATGGACGGGATCTGATTGCGGATCCCCTCCATCATCTCGTTGAATTTGGTGACCGCGTTAATGGCCCGGGTGCCAAGGCCTGGAACCTCGCCACGAGGGACATCGGCAAGCGCCTTGCCAAAGCTAATGCCGTGGTTTTCTGCATGGAGGGCGATATGCCCCTGCGCCTTATCCCCAATGGCACGCTTGGGCACATTGATAATGCGGCGCAGGCTCACCGTATCGTCCGGGTTATCCAGGATGCGCAGGTAGGCCACCATATCGCGAATTTCGCGCCGCTCATAAAAGCGCGTGCCACCGACTACCTTGTAGGGAATTCCGGAGCGAATGAAGATATCCTCCAGCGCGCGGGAGGCGTTATTAGTGCGGTACATGACCGCAATATCGGAATAGCTGCGCCCCTTATCCGCCAAAGAATCAATCTCGGAGGCGATGAACCGTGCCTCATCGTGCTCATTATCGGCAACGTAGCCCACGATCTGCTCGCCTTCACCGTGGGCGGTCCACAGATTCTTCTCGCGTCGGTTCTCATTTTTAGCAATAACGGCGTTGGCCGCGTTGAGAATGGTCTGGGTGGAGCGATAGTTCTGCTCCAGCAAGATCGTGTGCGCCTGGGGGTAGTCGCGCTCGAATTCCTGAATATTGCGAATGGTGGCCCCGCGGAAGGCATAAATGGACTGATCGGAATCGCCCACCACACACAGCTCGGGCGCGTCAGGGCCGAGCTCTCCCCTGCCCACGAGCGCGGCAACCAGCGCATACTGGGCGTGGTTGGTGTCCTGGTACTCGTCGATAAGCACGTGCTTGAAGCGCCGGCGATAAAACTCCACCACCTGCTGGTGCTGGGTGAAGATCCGCACCACCTCACCGATGAGGTCATCAAAGTCCACGGCATTGGCCGCGCGCAGGCGGCGCTGGTATTCGGCATAGACCTGGGCCACGGTAATTTCAAACGGGTTCTTGGTCTGCTGCGCCTTCTCCAGCGCAGATTCGGGACCAATGAGCTCGTTTTTGTGATCAGAAATCTGATTGGCCAGCACGCGCGGGGTGTACTTTTTCAGATCCAGCTGCATGTCCTTGGCAATCATGGACAAAAGCCGGCGGGCGTCATCGCCATCGTAGATGGTGAAGTTGGTATTAAGGCCGGGGACGAGCTGCGCGTTTTGGCGCAGGATGCGCACACAGATGGAGTGGAAGGTAGATACCCACATGCGCTCGGCCACAGGGCCAACTAGCCCGCCCACGCGCTCCTTCATTTCCGCGGCGGCTTTATTAGTAAAGGTAATGGCGAGGATCTCCCACGGATTCACCCCGCGGTGGCGCATGAGATAAGCAATACGCCGGGTAAGCACGGCGGTTTTGCCGGAACCGGCGCCGGCCACAATGAGCAGCGGGCTTCCAGAGTGGGTTACGGCCTCAAGCTGCTGTGGGTTAAGGCCCTCGGTCAAAGCATCAGGGGATTCGGGTTGCGGGCTCGCCCCGCGCGGTGCGCCGAAGCCACCGAAGGGGCTTGGGGCGGATGCACCGCCGGTAGACGGGGAAGGACTAAAAGGAGAGTTTTCGTTCATAATGCCTTCCAACCTACTAGCCCCATCGGACACGCCCCGTATCCGCCGTGCGAGCTGCTATTTCCTTTTGCACGAGCGGGTGGCACAATATGGTTTTATGACCGCAGAAGATAACAAGGACATCGTCAATAATGGCTTGGACATCCGCACGCCTTCAGGCACGGATGATCCCCTTTCTGATGCGGAGATCCAGCAGTATCGCAAAGAAATCAACCGCATGGATCGCATCATTTTGGATGCTGCCAAGCGCCGCACGGAAGTCTCGCAGGCCATCGGCCGCACCCGCATGAGCTCCGGCGGCACCCGCCTCGTTCACACACGCGAGATTGCAATTTTGAATCAGTTCCGCGATGAACTCGGCGAAGAAGGCCCCACTATTGCCTCGGCGCTGCTGCGCATGGGCCGCGGGCGGTTGGGCTAGCCGAATAATTACTGGCCAGCCGATACTATGCAGTATCCTGGCTAAGCATGAATGCAGTTCTCATCGCCGTCATAGTCATGCTCGTGCTCGCCCTTTTGCGCGTGCACGTGGTGGTGGCTCTCTTCTTGGGTGCCATCGTCGGCGGACTCATGTCCGGCATGGGACTCGATGCCACCATGGTTGCCTTCCAAGATGGCTTGGGCGGCGGCGCCAAGATTGCGCTGAGCTATGCCCTTTTGGGCGCTTTTGCGATGGGCGTGGCCTCGGCCGGGCTGCCGCAAATCCTGGCGAACTTCCTCATTCGCAAGCTCGGCGGCAGCGGCGAAGCGGATCCCAAGGCGGCCCTAGCCACCAAGTGGATGCTCATCCTCGGGCTCATTGCCATGTCCGTGATGAGCCAAAACCTCATCCCGGTTCACATTGCTTTCATTCCACTTATCGTTCCGCCGCTGCTTAAGGTGATGAATAAACTGCGCCTAGACCGCCGGCTCATTACCACCTGCCTGACCTTTGGCCTTATTACCACCTACATGTTCATCCCGGTGGGCTTTGGCTCCATCTACTTAAATGACATCCTGCTTTTTAATATCCAGCAGGCAGGGTTGGATACCTCGGATATCAATATCATGCAGGTTATGGGTGTGCCGGCGCTCGGTATGCTCGCAGGCCTGCTCATCGCTATTTTCTTTAGCTACCGCAAACCGCGTGACTATAAGGACCTACCCATCGCCGCTGCGGAGCACCAAGAGACCCCTTCTACCTATAAGGTCTGGGTTTCCGTCGTGGCCATCATTGCCACCTTTGCTGTGCAAATTGTCATGCAGGCGCTCGACTTCGAGTCCGATGGCCTCATGGTGGGTGCGCTTACCGGGTTGGGTATTTTGCTGCTTACCGGCGCGGTGGATTGGAAGCATGCCGATGACGTTTTTACCCACGGCATGAAGATGATGGCGCTCATCGGCTTCATCATGATTACCGCCCAGGGCTTTGCCTCGGTCATGACGGCCACCGACGAGGTCGGCCCGCTGGTGGATGCTACCGCTAATCTCTTTGGCACCAATAAGGTCCTTTCTGCCGGCGCCATGCTGGTGGTGGGCTTGGTTGTCACTATGGGCATTGGCTCGTCCTTTTCCACCCTGCCCATCATTTCCGTTATCTACGTACCGCTGTGCATGTCGCTAGGCTTTAGCCCCGCGGCCACCGTTGCGCTCATTGGCACTGCAGGCGCGCTTGGCGACGCCGGCTCTCCCGCCTCCGATTCCACCCTCGGCCCCACCGCCGGTCTCGGCGCAGACGGCCAACACGACCACATCCGCGACTCGGTCATTCCCACCTTTATCCACTTCAATATTCCGCTGCTCATCGCCGGCTGGGCAGGCGCGCTCATCCTCTAGAAGGGCCCGACGCGGTTGCCCTTTCTGGACTACGGTGGGAGAGGTAAATGTTGCCAATGCGCTAGTTGCCAGAAAGGCCAACCATCATGGATATCACCGCATCTGCCCAATGGAGCGAGCTCGCGAAAGTATATGAGGATAAAAAGGACCTTAACCTCCGCGAGCTTTTTGCCGCCGATGCAGACCGCGCCCGCAACTTCACTTTCGACGCCGCCGGCCTGCACGTTGATCTGTCGAAGAACCTGATCGACGGGGACGTCGTCAAGCAGCTGGTGGAAGTAGCCAAGGCCGCCGACCTGGAGGCCCGCCGCGATGCCATGTTCGCCGGCGAGCACATCAATAACACTGAGGATCGCGCCGTGCTGCATACCGCGCTGCGCATCCCGGTCGAAGATGACTTAAGCGTAGATGGCCAAGACGTCGCCGCCGATGTCCACGAGGTCTTAGGCCGCATGCGTGACTTCGCCACCGCGCTGCGCTCCGGCTCCTGGCTGGGGCACACCGGCCACACCATCAAAAAGGTGGTCAATATTGGCATCGGTGGCTCCGACCTTGGCCCGGCCATGGCTGCTAAGGCATTGCGTTCCTACGAGGTCGCTGGTATCTCTGCCGAGTTCGTTTCCAACGTGGACCCCGCCGATATGGCCGCCACCCTCGATGGCCTGGATGCAGAATCCACCCTATTTATCATCGCCTCCAAGACCTTCACTACCCAGGAAACGCTGACCAACGCACACGCCGCGCGCCGCTGGCTCATCGAGCAATTCGATGGGGATGAGTCCGCTGTGGCCAAGCACTTTGTCGCCGTATCCACCAATGCGGAAAAGGTAGCCGAATTCGGCATCGATACCGAGAACATGTTCCCGTTTTGGAATTGGGTTGGCGGCCGCTACTCCGTGGATTGCGCCATTGGCCTGTCCCTTATGTGCACCATTGGACCGATGGACTTCATGCGCTTCCTGGAGGGCTTCCACGCCATGGACGAGCACTTCCGCACCGCCCCGCTGGAAGAAAACGTCCCCGCGCTCATGGGCCTCCTTGGCGTCTGGTACACCAATTTCTTCGGCGCCCAGACTCACGCCGTGCTGCCCTATTCGCAGGATCTCGGCCGCTTCCCGGCCTACCTGCAGCAGCTGACCATGGAATCCAACGGTAAGTCCGTGCGCCGCGACGGCACCGCGGTCACCGTCCCGTCTACCGGCGAAATCTACTGGGGCGAGCCAGGAACCAATGGCCAACACGCCTTCTTCCAGCTCATGCACCAAGGCACCCGCCTCATCCCGGCGGACTTTATTGGGTTCGCCCGCCCGAAGCAGGACTTCCCCACCGCCGATGGCTCCGGCTCCATGCATGATCTGCTCATGGGCAACTTCTTTGCCCAGACCAAGGTGCTGGCCTTTGGCAAGACCGCGGAAGAAATCGCGGCGGAGGGCGTGGACGCGGCCGTCGTGCCGCACAAGGTCATGCCGGGCAACCGCCCGACCACCACCATCCTGGCCGAGGAGCTCACCCCGCAGACCCTCGGCGCGCTCATCGCGCTCTACGAGCACATCGTGTTCACCCAGGGCGTTATCTGGGACATCAACTCCTTCGACCAGTGGGGCGTGGAGCTGGGCAAGCAGCAGGCTAATGACCTGGCGCCGGCCGTCTCTGGCAAGGAGGATGCCGCATCCGGCGACCAATCCACCGACGAGCTCATCGGTTGGTACCGCAACCACCGCTAACGCCTACTTTGAGCCGCGTTATCTCCTCCCACCAACTCGGCGGGGCGGATAACGCGGCTGCTTTATGGCCTCGCTTGCCCCACGACGATGTAAAACAAGCACGTTCTGCCCCAAATCAAAGGAACATTAGGCAGAACGTGCTTGTTTTGTCAGCGGAATGCGGTTTAGAGCTTGACCATCGGCTCCCAGCCGAAGGGAATCTCTTCCGAGTTCACAATTCGGCGGCCAAATGGGAAGCAGGTCACCGGGATCATCTTCAAGTTGGCCAGCGCGGCCGGGATGCCCACAATGGTCACTACCTGTGCCGCCGCGGTAGTTACGTGACCAATGGCCAGCCACAGGCCGGCGACCACGAACCAGACGACGTTGGAGAAGGTGGACATGGAGCCACTGCCCTTGACTGGCTGCACCACCGAGCGGCCAAATGGCCACAGGGCGAAATTAGCCATGCGGAACGACGCCACGCCCGCGGGGATAGTAACGATGAAGATGCAGGCAATGATGCCAAAGAGGAAATAGGCAAGGGCTAGGAGGAACCCGCCGGTGATAAACCAAACGATGTTAAGAAAGGTACGCATGTCCCCCACACTAGCGCGGGAATCTTATTTCGCGGGGTGAAGCGGCTGGCAATGCGGGCACCACCAGATGATGCGCTCGAGTTCGCCTTCATCGCCGCCGGCATCCACGCCGCCGAGTGCGCCCTTGGTAATGAAGGTGCCGCAGCGGCGGCAGCGCTTGCGATTGCGCCCGAAGACATAGGTCGTCTCCCCGGCGCGGCGCACGCCGGTGGTTACGCGCACCGGGGAGGTGCGGTTGGCCCACATGATGCGCCGAGAGATGTCGAGGATGCGGGCGGTATCCACCTCGGATACTGGTGTGGCCGGGTGCACCCCTGCTAGGAAACAGGCCTCGGCGCGGTATTCATTGCCGATGCCAGCGACGACCTTTTGGTCGAGCAGCGCCGCGCCAATGGCGCGTTGGGGACGGTTATTTAGCCGCCGCAGGGCTTCTTCGCGGTCCCAGTCGGGGTCGAGAATATCCGGTCCGAGGTGGGCGATGCGTTGGTGGTATTGGTCGGCGGGATAGATATCCACGAAGCCTAGCTGGTGACCAACGACCTCAATATCGCGCGGGGCGTTGGCTAGCTGCAGGACGATGCGCGCGGTATGTCCGGGCTTGCGCCAGCGGTCGCCTGCGTAATGGATGGCCCAGGTACCTTCCATCTTGAGGTGAGTGTGCACGATGGTCTGGTCGAATTGCATGAAGAGGTGCTTGCCATAGGGCCAGACGCGCTCGCACACCATACCGTCTAGATGCACGGTGGCATAGCGCGGCACGCGCACGGAACAGCCGGTGACCTCGCGTCCGGCCATGAACTGCAGGCGGTTGGATAGTTGCAGGACGGAATCGCCTTCGGGCATAACACCTCCAGTGGATCTTTAGCGACGGTATCCGCCGCGCGGGCGGAAGCCACCATTATTGCGCAGAGCGGGCGGTGGGGCATCAAAGCTGAGTTCTTCGATGGCCTCGCTCGCGCGGCGTCCTGCACGTGGGGTGCGCGGAGCAGCGGCGCGTGCGGAGATGCGCACGCCCTTGGGAGTAATTCCGGCACCGGCTTCGCGCAGGTGGGCGGCATCGGTCTTATGAATGGGACTGCCATTGCACTTTTCGATAACCAACGGGGACAGCACTCCCCTTGCCACCATATCCGTGAGCGCGCTTACCAGGCGGGGATATACCTCCGCCGGGTCGATGCCACCCGGCAGCGATTCCAGGAAGGTGGTGAGGGTTTTCCCGCCGCGGGTGAGGTGGGCGATGGGTAGGCCGTCGATAAGCACCACCAGTGCGCCGGCCGAGCGGGTGGGGCCGCCGGTGGCTTTGCCGTCGGCGTCGTCGCGCTGTGGCCAGGGCAGGGCCGCACCGTAGGGATTGGCCGGGTCGCAGGCGGCGAGGACAAAGGTCTCGGGCTCGGTGGTACCAGACGGCCAGCCGGTAACATCCGGGGAATCGGCCAGGCCGCGCAAGCGGTCGATGATGGCGGGGGTAGAAAATTGGGCGGCTCCCAGCCCATCGATGACGTAGCCGCGCATGGCCTTGCCGGATTCCTCAAAACCGGAGAGCACCTTATAGGCCAGCGCAAAGCCACCGAGCACGTCCTCGGCCACAACGGAGCCTCGGGTAAGCACGCCGTAACGGTCGAGCCAAGCCTCGCCGTGGGCCACAGACCGAGAGGTGGCATCGGTGGCGGCAGACACAGCCAGCGACCATCGGCCCATGACATCGGGCGGGGTCTGCGCGGCCGCAGCATTGTGTGCTTGGGCAAAAGAGGTGCGCCCCATACGCAGGCGAGAGCGGGTGGGCCGCCGCTTCGAGCGATGCGCGGTGCGACCCGGGCGCGATCCGCCGGAAGACAACCGGGTACGCAACGGCGCGAAGGAATCGGGGCTTACCAAGCCCATCTCCACCAAACCCCAAAGGGCCTCGCGGGTTTCCTCGGTGGTGCCGGGGACCTCGGCGGTGATATCGGCAAAGAGGAAGCCGCCGCCGCGGCCCAGGACATCGAGGATGGCGCGCTGCAGCATGCTCACGCCCTCGGCATCCGTTTCCGGGGCGAGCTGGGCGGCATAGTCTGAGGGCAGCAGCATGATCCAAGGGTCGGCCGCGCCGGCCTTGCCAGCACCCACAATGAGCACCTCGCCATTAGAAGTGAGCTCATCGAGCATGGTGGGCGAATAATCTCCCACCCGCGCAGGCAGGATGAGCGATTCCCACGCGGAGGCCGGCAGGCGCACCCCGGCTAGCTGCTCGATGACGGAAAAGACGCCATCGGCCCCGCGCAGGGCCGGGAGCTTTCCAGCCGCGGCGATGCTATGCCACTCCGGCAAAAAGCGGGCGAAGGTAGCACCCGAGACCGGCTCGGTAGCGGCACGCGCGGCGGCGAGCGAGCGGGAGCGGATGGTCTTGAGCACCGCTGCCGCGCAGTATTCCTGCTCATCGACGCCCTGGCGGTAGCGGCCTTCTACTACCCCATCAAGCGCGCCGAGGACGGTATGCGCGGCAGAGACGGAAATTCCGAAAGCTTCGGTGAGGTCGCGCAGCACGAAGGGTCCGCGGGTACGCGCCCAGCGCGAGACCAGCTGCGGCAAGGCATCAGAAATGGTTGCCACTTGGGCGGGGATGCCGGGAGGAATGGGGATACCTAGGGCGTCGCGAAGCAGGGGTGCATCCTGGGACTGGGCCAAGTGCTCGCGTCCGCCAATCCGCACGCGCATAATCCGAGTGCCCAGCTGGTCCAGGGCGGATAGCGGAACGTCAGTGTGCTCGCCTAGCTCGTCTATGGGAATCGGCCCGAGCACGCGCAGCAGGTCCGCTACCTCCTCGGTAGTGCGGGCCCGGCGCGAGGGATCGGTGCGTTGGAGCTGGGCGTGGACCTCGGCGATAATCTCTGGATCGAGCAACTCGCGCAGCTCCACCGTGCCGAGCAATTTGGCCAAAAGCGCAGGGTCGAGGGCCAGGGCGGCCGCGCGCTTTTCCGCTAACGGGGAATCGCCCTCGTACATAAACGCGCCGGTGTAATTAAACAGCAGCGAAGAGGCAAATGGCGAGGGCTGTTCGGTGGTGACCTCCGCAATGCGGATGCGGCGGTGCCCCAGCTCCCGCATGACCTCCGTAAGAGCTGGGACATCGTAGACGTCCTGCACGCACTCGCGCACCGTCTCCAAGATGATGGGAAAGGACGGGTACTTGCGAGCGACGTCCAAAAGCTGCTCGGCGCGCTGGCGCTGCTGCCACAGCGGCGCGCGCTTGCCCGGGTTACGCCGAGGCAATAACAACGCACGCGCCGCGCACTCGCGGAAGCGGGAGGCAAAGAGCGCGGAATTGCCCACCTGCTCGGCCACGATATCGGCGATCTCATCGGCGTCGAAGGCGAAGATGGACCCATCGGGCTCGGATTCTGCTTCCGGCAGGCGCAGCACGATGCCGTCATCGCCGGCTACCGCCTGCGGATCCATGCCGGTGCGCTCGCCCACCCGGGCGCCTACCGCCAACGCCCACGCGGAGTTGACCGGCCGACCAAACGGGGTATGCAGCACCACGCGCCAATCGCCTAGCTCATCGCGGAAGCGCTCGAGCACCAAAGTCTTTTCATCCGGAATGACACCAGTGGCTTCATTTTGCTCCTGCAGATAGGCCACGATATTGGAGCGCGCATTATCATCGGCATCCGCGATGATCTCCGGCGAGGAAAAGACCTCGCGGCGATACTCACCCAAGGCCTTGCCCAGCTCATAGGGGCGGCCCGCGCCATCGCCATTCCAAAATGGCAGGCGCCCGGTATGCCCCGGCGCGGGAGTGACCAACACCTGGTCGCGCGTAATGTCTTCGATGCGCCAACTGGTAGCGCCCAAGGTGAACACATCGCCCACTCGGGACTCATAAACCATTTCCTCATCTAGCTCGCCCACTCGGCGCGGTGCGCCACCGGAGCCCTCGCCCGAGCCGGTATAGAGGAATACTCCAAACATGCCCCTATCCGGAATCGTGCCACCGCTGGTCACGGCCACCCGCTGGGCACCAGGCCGGGCGGTCATCACTCCCGTCACTCGGTCATAGACCACGCGGGGTTTAAGTTCGGCAAAGTCCGTGGACGGATAGACGCCGCTGACCAGGTCCAGCACGGAGTCATAGACCTCGCGCGCCAGATCGCGGTAGGGCCAGGCCCGGCGGACCATCTCATACCACTCATCGGCATCGAGTCCGTCCTCGCCGGCCGCGGCCACGGCCGCCACCGTCTGCTGTGCCAGCACGTCCAGCGGGTTGCGCGGGGTATGCATTTCCTCAATGAGCCCGGCGCGCATGCGCGATACCGTCAGCGTGGACTGAACTAGATCCGCGCGGTGCTTGGGATAGAAGGACCCGTGCGATACCGCGCCCACAAAGTGCCCGGCGCGGCCCACTCGCTGCAGCCCGGAGGCCACGGAGGGCGGAGATTCCACCTGCACAACTAGCTCCACAGCACCCATATCGATGCCCAGCTCCAGAGAGCTGGTGGCCACCACGGCCTTGAGCGTGCCTTCCTTCAGCATGGTTTCAGTCATCGCGCGCTCATCCTTAGACACCGAGCCGTGGTGGGCGCGGGCGATAACCGCCGGGGCCTTGCCGGCGACGTCGACCTGCTTCATCAGCTGGGCTGGGTCGCGCCGGGTCTCGGGCGACAGCGAATCCGGATCATACTCTTGCGCATAGAGCTCATTGAGCCGGCTGGTCAGCCGCTCGGCCGTGCGGCGAGAATTCACAAATACCAACGTGGAGCGGTGCGCCATGATTTCCGCATAGAGGTCATCCTCAATAAACGGCCAGATGGACTTGGCCGTGGGCAGCGCGGACTCATCCACGGAAGGCGAGCTGATGCCAATCGCATCATCCACCGTCATCTCCCCGATGGTGGAGCCTTGCTCCGGCGTGGGCAGATCGGACATATCCTCCACCGGCACGTGCACGTCTAGCTGCCACTTCTTCTCCGCGGCCGGCGCCACAATTTCTACTGGGCGGTTGCCGCCTAAGAAATTCGATACCGCAGACAGCGGACGCACGGTGGCGGAAAGTCCAATGCGCTGGAAGTCCCCTGCCACCTGCTGTAGGCGCTCCAAGGTCAGCGCCAGGTGCACGCCACGCTTGGTACCAGCCAGAGCATGGATCTCATCGATGATGACGGTATCCACCGTCTTTAAAATCCCCGCTGCCTTAGAGGTAAGCATCAAAAAGGCTGACTCCGGGGTGGTAATCAAGATATCCGGCGGCTTGCGCACCTGCCGCGCACGCTCCGCCGACGGCGTATCTCCCGAGCGCACGCCCACCGAAATATCCGGCACATCGAGCCTTAGGTTCTCCGCGGTGCGGGCAATTCCGGTCAGTGGGGCGCGCAGGTTATTTTCCACGTCCACGCCGAGTGCCTTGAGCGGGGAAATATACAGCACCTTCACCCCCGCAGCGGAACCCGAGGCGCCAGAGCCCACCGGCAGCGCCAGCTGGCCCTCGCGCTCAACCAAATTATTCAGCGCCCACAAGAACGCGGCGAGCGTCTTACCGGAACCGGTAGGAGCTACTACAAGGGCATGCTCACCGCGGGAAATCTTCTCCCAGGCCTGCGCCTGCACTGCGGTGGGGGCGGCAAATACATCCTGAAACCACTGCGCTACTTGGGGTCGGAAGCGGTCGAGGATGTTTTCTGGCATGCCCACACTCTAGTCCGCGTTGTAATGTGGGCACCATGACCGTCGAGATTTCTGATTCCCGCCTGACCAATTCCCTCGCCCAGGGCTGCGGTGAGATCCTGAAAGGCGTGCGCAACGGGGGCCTGCTACGGGGCCTTTCGCTTGGCGACGCCGGCGATGAAGCCGCCCAAGAATGGATCGCCCGCGTCCTCGAGCAGCACCGTCCCCAGGACGGCATGCTCTCTGAGGAAGCCTCCGATGACCTTGCCCGCTTGAAGAAGGACCGCGTGTGGATCGTGGATCCGCTCGACGGCACCAAGGAATTTGCCACCGGCCGCCAGGACTGGGCCGTGCACATCGCCCTGGTAGAGAACGGCATTCCTATCCACGCGGCGGTGGGCCTGCCGGATCTCGGCGTTACCTTCAAGTCCTCGGACGTTCGAGCGGTCACCGGCCCGCTGTCTAAGAAGTTCGTCGTCTCCCGCAATCGCCCGCCCAAGGTAGCCGACTACATTGCGGAGAAAATGGGCTATGAAGTCGTGGGCGTCGGCTCCGCGGGCGCCAAGGCCATGCACGTGCTGCTCGGCGATTATGACGGTTATATCCACGCCGGTGGCCAGTACGAGTGGGATCAGGCCGCCCCGGTGGGCGTCGCCCAGGCGGCCGGCCTGCACTGCTGCCGTCTCGACGGCTCCGAAATCCGTTTCAATAATGAAGACACCTTCATCCCGGATATCCTCATCTGCCGCCCCGAGCTCAAGGATGAAATCTTGGAGCATGCCCAGGCCTTTGCCGCAGAGCACGGCGGATTCTAAACTAGTGCCCATGATTGAGACCCCGTACGAGGATCTGCTTAAGAAGGTACTAGAGTCCGGCACCCCCAAAGGCGATCGCACCGGCACCGGCACGCGCTCCATTTTCGGCGCACAGCTGCGTTATAACCTGGCCGAGTCCTTCCCGCTGCTGACCACCAAGAAGGTCTATTTCCACGCGGTATTGGGCGAGCTTTTGTGGTTCCTCAAAGGCGAATCCAATATCAAGTTCCTGCAGGACAATAAGGTCCGCATCTGGAACGAATGGGCGGATGACAATGGCGAGCTAGGCCCGGTCTACGGCGTGCAGTGGCGCTCCTGGCCCACCCCGGACGGCCAGCACATTGATCAAATACAGCAAGCGCTCGACACCCTGCAGGACAACCCGGATTCTCGCCGCAACCTGGTCTCCGCGTGGAACGTCGCGGAGCTAGACCAAATGGCGCTAATGCCCTGCCACCTGCTCTTCCAGCTCTACGTGGCCGATGGCACCTTGTCTATGCAGGTCTATCAACGCTCGGCCGATATGTTCCTCGGTGTGCCCTTTAATATCGCTTCTTACGCGGCGCTGACCCACATGTTTGCCCAGCAGGCCGGCCTCAAGGTGGGCGAGCTCATCTGGACCGGCGGCGATTGCCATATCTACAACGACCACGTGGAGCAGGTTAAAGAGCAGCTCTCCCGCGAGCCGCGCCCGTACCCGCAGCTCAACCTTCACAAGGCAGAAGACATGTTCTCCTATGACTTCGCCGATTTTGAGATTGAGGGCTACGACCCCCACCCGACCATCAAGGCGCAGGTGTCCGTTTAATGTTGGGCGCAATCTGGGCGCAGTCCCTGGACGGCATCATTGGCGATGGCGAGCAGATGCCCTGGCACGTCCCGGAGGATCTCAAGCACTTTAAGGACGTGACCATGGGCGCGCCGGTCATCATGGGGCGCAAGACGTGGGAGTCCCTCAACCCCAAGTTCCGCCCGCTTCCCGGCCGCGAGAACTACGTGCTCTCCTCCCGCACCCCCGGCCAGTGGTCCGCCGGCGCCCAAGTCCTCACCGAAATGCCCTCGCTTTCCGACGCCTGGGTCATCGGCGGCGGCCAAATCTACACCGCCACCCTGGATCAGGTCGACCGCATTGAGGTCACCCTCATGGGCGTTAATATCGGAAGCACCTACGGCGAAAAGTCCATCTACGCCCCCGCCATTCCCGAGGAGTTCGGCCTCGCCCACAGCACCGACTGGCTCACCTCCGCCAAGGGGCACCTCGCCCTACCCGACCAAGAAGCCAGCGATCTCCCCATCAAATACCGCTTTTTAACCTACGACCGAAAGGATGCAGCCTAATGTCCGTTGCTACCCCAGAAACCAACTCCGACGTCACCATCTTCTATGCCGACTGGTGCCCATTCTGCGCCAAGCTCATCAAAAACCTAGACCGCACCGAAACCCCGTACGAGCTTGTCGACGTCGAGGCCGACAACACCGAAGACATCAACGCCTGGATCGAATCCGTCAACGACGGCAACCGCATCATTCCCACCGTCCTTTACTCCGACGGCACCCACGAAACCAACCCACCAGCTTCCTCCGTGCGCAATAAGCAGAAAGAACTAGCGGAGAGCTAACCCAAGCCCCAGCCATTTCGGGGCGCCCCTGCCCCACTGCTATGATTAGCCAAGTTGCACACGCAACTCCCCGCCCCAGTAGCTCAGGGGATAGAGCACGGCTCTCCTAAAGCCGGTGTCGGTGGTTCGAATCCACTCTGGGGCACAAAATTTTCACAAAAATTCCCTGTTGACCAGAATCAACAGGGATTTAGATTAAACTCTCGACTCTAACTTCGAGAGCTTCTCGGTTATCTTTCACCGTTTTCTCGTGCAATGGGAATCGTCAGTGCCAGATACACCGAGATACTCACCAGCAAGACAAGACACAATGGCTCGGCGAAAACTGCGTAAGCCCCATTCTTTATCCATTCATAGCCCAGCACGGCAATTACGCCGAGAGTCTGGACGACGAAAGCAATCCTGATGTTTCGCAGGTTCTTGGCAAGCAGCCGTTCGTCCGAAAGTTTATTTAGGAATGACAATTCGGTTCCTCCCAAAATAATTGGTCGAGCGAGCTATCCAACCTGTGACAGATCGCAAGGCAAAGCTTAAGGGTCGGGTTATACCGGCCGTTTTCAAGCAGATTGATTGTTTGACGCGTAACCCCGACATCCTTGGCTAATTGAGCCTGGGTCAGCTCAGCTCGCAGCCTCGCATTTTTCAAACGACTCATTAAATCTCCTCATGTCGGGTATACACGACTATATGTAATCTATATACGACATGCAAGGGTTCTGCACACCACCTACAGAATGAAGAGCCCTAACGCTGCATCGCTTTGCACTAGCCGCAACTAAATCCGCCAGCCCTTTCTCAACACCGAAACCAGCTGAGACATTATCGAGAAATCCCCACCCTCCAGCGAAATGCATCAACCTAAGACAGACCAACGAAATACAACCTAGAACCGCAAACCCCGCAGATTCCGCAACTAGAGGTTCCTTAACTTAAGCTAGACTTGGTTTTACGAGAGCATTTTCATCCCGAACCTTCGTCTCGGCGATACTTTTACAGTTAGATTCATTTTCAGCCAGTACGACTTTTATGAATTGCTCTGACGCAAGAATGGCTACCCTGCGCGTATAGATCCCCAGGCTATTTCCCGTACCGACTAGGCAAGACTTTCAGCTAACCACTTCCGCCTTAACCCGGATTAGAGGCCGATATCAGCTACCTGCTTTGAAAGCTAGGCGAGCAAGTTTCCACCCCGGAAACTTTTCCGGCTTCGAAATTACATCGAACACCTCCACCTGGAATTTTTCTTCAAGCCTTACCCGCTCTTGAAAGTCGTTTGTATTCTTCACACGCTTATAAGCCACATCAGCTGTCTGCCCAGGTCCAAAGTGCGATGTTCCGACTATAAAGTCTCCATATCGGGGAATATAGAACCCTCGGGTGCCTCCCCTGAAACCATCCGGTCGATAAAACACCTCTCCATTCTCAAACTCCCATGCCCCACCTATAACTACGGCTTTGAATCGATTGTTTTTGATGACCGCTCGCTGAGAACCAAGGTAGTGCAACTCAAGGTCCGGCTTTCGCAAATTATCCAATGTCCAAATAGCAAACGCGACAAGGAAGCCAGAAATTATTCCGGACACTACTCCAGTAAAAAGGTTTAAAAACATGCCCTAATTATAAAATCACCTGGCTAGTAGCCATTGAGGAGAAAATCATTTAACAGGATGTATTGGAAAATCACCCCATGGATTTTCCACTTTGAAATATTCAAAAGGGCGATGCGGAAGCGGTTCGACAGTCCCGTCGTTACGCCGAATCCAATGCTCGCCACGAGCATCCGTAAACGAGATCTCCACTCCCGGCTTCCGCATCATTCCTCCCCAGGTATGTTCCAACCACATCAAATACGTTCCAGGGGGCACCATCCAACGAAGGTACCGATTAACGTTTGGGCAACAATCTTCACTCATGGCTGATACCGCCTCACTCGTCTGGGGCCCTCCGCCTACGGAAATAACCAGATGAATAACTACCCAGTAGATTGGCTGGTTTGAGTCGTTAACAATGAGTGCATTTGATTCATTTTCTGGGTCTATCCAGGAATTAATTTTGTTGGCTTGCTCGCGTTTGGCTTCTTCGTCTCGATGTTTTTGCTCTTTGGCTCGAAGTGTTTCTTCCTCTTTCCTGATCTTCCTTTCGAGTCTGAGTTGCCGAAGGGCTGCAACCATTGCGCCAGTTGTACCAATGGAACCGATCCAAGTTCCTACTGTTCCAATCCACTCTGCGTCCATCGCTCTCCGCTTTCCTAACCTTTCACGGTTTTTCTATTTAAGTCCGCCTTATAAACCTTAGAAGCAAATTGGGATTGAGTTGAGTCCTGGAATGCTTCAGAAACCCAGTTTCAAAAGCAACGGAGAATTTGAGGGAATCCACTAAGAAAAAGTCAAAAGTTGAAGCTGAACAGCCAGAAAATGAAGGCGAATCACTAAGGCCTGTCGAAAGAAGAACAACGGGTTCAGAACCCTAAGATTACATAGGACGTTACCTAGTTCTAAGACAGAAAGACCCTGCAAAGTGAGCACCGCTGAGCTAAATCAGTCCGTCGTGTGGAACACCGCCGACAAGTACCTGCGCTCCATCGTTGAGCCCGAGGACTACGGCGACTACATCCTTCCGCTGACTGTCCTGCGCCGTCTCGAGTGCATCTTGGCTCCCACTAAGGACAAGGTTGTAGACCTTGCCACCAAGCTCAATGCCGAAGGCATGAGTGAGGCTTACCTGGACTGGGAAGTACAGTCTCAGTTCGGATTGTCCTTCTACAACACATCGCAGTTGGACTTGACCCGAATCGCTGAGACCGATGATCACGTGTTCGACTCACTCATGGATTACGTCGGCGCATTCTCACAAAGCGTGCGCGATATTTGGGACGCGTTCGACTTCGCGGTCAAGATGCGTACTCTCGACCAAGCTGGCCGTCTGTGGCCGGTGGTCAAGCACTTCTCCACCATCGACATGTCGGTCGAAGCCCTGCCGGACGCACAAATGGGTGACCTGTTCGAGCACGTCATGTACCGCGCTTTTAACACCAAGGGCAAAGCAGCGGGTGCCTTCTACACTCCACGTGATGCGATTCGTCTTATGGTGGACATCCTCTTTGAATCTGATGACTTGGGGCTAACCTCTCCCGGAGCTTCACGCACCGTCTACGACCCTACCGCGGGCACCGGCGGCATGTTGCTCGTGGCCGAACGCGCGTTGAAGGAGCTCAACCCCAACATCGAGGTCAATCTCGCCGGCCAAGAGCTTATGCCAACTGGCTATGCTATCGGAAAGGCCGACCTGCTCATTCAGGGCGGTGAGCCGGACGCGATTCGCCACGGTGATACGTTGCTGACAGACCTGTATGAGGGCGAGCAATTCGAGTACATCCTGTCCAACCCGCCGTTTGGCTCCGATTGGTCGGTGCAGCAGTCCGCGGTCAAGGAGCAGGCGAAGGTACCTGGCTCTCGCTTTAGCCATGGCCTTCCCACCAAGAGCGATGGCCAGATGCTGTTCCTCTCGCACGTGGCCGCCAAGCTCATGCCGGCAGGCGAAAACGGGTCTGGTGGTCGTGGTGCGGTGGTGTCTAACGGCTCGCCGCTGTTTACTGGCAGCCCTGGTTCCGGCCCTGACCAGATCCGCACTTGGCTTCTAGAAAACGACTTGGTGGACGCAATTATCCAGCTGCCCACCAACATGTTCTACGGCACGGGTATTTCCACCTACGTGTGGGTTCTGGACACCAACAAAGAAGACCACCGTAAGGGCTTTGTGCAGCTTATCGACGCCTCCGAGTGCTGGTCTGTCCCAGACAAGGGCCTAGGCGATAAGCGTCGCGAGATGCGCGAGGCCGACCGAAACAAGGTGCTCCAAGCCTACAGCGACTTTGCCGATAGCGATATGTCCAAGGTCCTCACGCCGGACGACTTAGGCTTCCGCGATGTCAAGGTGACCAAGCAGGCACGACTGGGAGTTCACGTCACCGAAGAAGCAATTGCTGAGGTACTGGAACACAAACAGGCCGTTGACGCACACGCCGACGTTGTGCGCGCGGTGGCTGACACTTCCTACAACGACCTGCCGAACGAACTCAAAGCCGCGGCCAAGGAGCACGGTGTGAAGATGCCCACCACGCTTATCGACACCATCTCCAAGGCCATCGCCTCCCCCGACCCGGACGCAGAGCCAGCAGTAGACCGCAAGGGCAACCCAGTTCTCGATCCGTCATTCACCATGACTGAGCGCGTGCCACTGACCGAAGACATTGACGAGCACATGCAGCGCGAAGTACTCCCCTTCGCACCCGATGTTACCTGGGACAAATCCAAGGCCATTACTGGCTACGAGATCCCATTCAAGCGCGTGTTCTACACCCCAGAGCCGGTTCGTCCTTTAGCTGAGATCGATGCCGACGTGGCCGAGGTCATGGGCCGTCTTATGGAGAAGTTCGGGCAGGTGAGGAAGTAATGCGTAGCGTGCCTTACCACCCAATTTATTTGTTCGGACGTGTCCAGGGAGGAGGCACTCCAAAAGCCGACGCTCAAAATTGGAACGGCTCTCTCCCTTTCATCACACCTACTGAACTAGCCGGGTTGGACGGCGCGCCTGTTTCTACATCCGAGAGGACAGTGACGGAAATCGGCGCAACTCAATCTTCGGTAATCGAAGCTGGTGTCTTGGTCTCTTGCCGTGCACCAATAGGTTCTATTGGAACGACAACCACAAAAGTCGCTTTCAACCAGGGGTGTAAAGGAATCTCCATCCCCGATCCTGTACAAGCGCAGTATGTTGCGTACGCGCTAATCGCTGCGCGCCCAGAACTAGAAAACCGGGGAAATGGCACAACGTTTGCCGAAATATCTTCTAACAGCCTGGGGCAAATGAGAATACCCGCCCCACCGCTGGATTCCCAGCACGCCATCGCTGGCTATCTAAACCACGAGACCGCCGAGATCGACGGTATGCGTACCGATTTGGACGAGATGGAGCGGCTGCTGGAGACGCGGCGAGAGGCAATAATTGGAACCCTTATCTCGTCAGCACCAAGTGCTTACCACCCCATTGCAGTTGCTGCGGATATCACCTTGGGAAAGATGGTTCAGCCTACTCAGAAATCCAGTAGCGAACGGCAAGCTCCATATCTACGTGCAGCTCACGTCCCCCAGCCCGGCACACTTGATACTTCTGTCGAATACAAAGAAATGTGGTTTTCTACTAAGGAGATGAAGTTTCTAACTATCCGCAAGGGGGACGTGGTAGTAGTCGAGGGCGGAGCGGGGTACGGCCGTTCTGCCCTGATAGAGAACGATTTGAAAGGCTGGGGATTCCAAAACTCTATTGTAAGAATTCGCGCTTTTGAGTCTTTAGCCCACGGCCCATTCATCGCTTATGCTCTTCGACATGCGCAGGCAATAGGAGAGATAGAGATTGCGGCAAGCACTGCCACCCTTCCTCACTTCACTGCTGAAAAAGTCAGCCGGTTCCGTATCCCCCTCCCGCCCCTTGCCGAACAGCACCGCATCGCCGACGAGATAGACCGTGAGACCGCTGAGATTGATTCTATGTTGTCGGACATTACGAAGTTGCGGGATTTGCTTGTGGAGCGTCGTGCGGCGGTGATTTCGGCGGCGGTAACTGGCCAGATTGATATTCCTGTCTCCCCTACTTCAAAGGACGAAGCTCATGCCTAAACGTGACATCATGCGCGAAGAGCGCCTGGAAGAAACTATTTGCGAATCGCTGCAAGCAAGCGGCTGGATCTATGAGCCAGGGATGAAGGACACTGGCTGGGATGCACGCCTTGGTCTGTTTCCTGCAGACGTGCTGCACTGGCTGGAAACCCAGTATCCCGAGGACTACGCCAAGGCCGTGCCGCAGGACGCGACCGAAGCAACGCGGGAGAACGCACAGGATTTGCTGCTGGAATACGTCGCCAAGCGGCTAGAGTCCGCAACCCGCAAGGACGCCCAAACCGGGCGCATCCGCGGTGGTCTGTTGGGGACGTTGCGCGAGGGCTTCAAGTACGCGCAGACTAACGCGCGCTCAGCAACCTTTGGCCCCATGGTGGCATTCCCACCAGCCAACCCGCTAAGTGTCACTGCAGCCAAGCGTGCGGAGGAGAACCGCCTGCGGATTATCCGCCAGGTGCATTTCGAGCCCGGCAGTAACAAGACGCTCGATCTCGTTGCCACGGTCAACGGTATTCCGGTGGCCACGTTTGAGCTAAAGACGGACAACACCCAATCCGTGGCACAGGCAATGAAGCAGTATCGCAGCGAACATCGCAAACCTTCGCGGAACCGCCGTGTACTGCTGCCAGGCCGCACGCTTGTCCACTTTGCCGTGTCGAATGATGAAGTCTACATGACCACGGTGCTCAAAGGCGAGGAAACTGTGTTCTTGCCATTTAACCAAGGACACGATGGTGCAGGCGGAAACCCGCCAATCGCTGGCAAGTCTGCGACTTCTTACCTGTGGGAACAGGTGTTGCAGCCTCGGCTCCTTCTACGTATCTTGAGCGACTTTGCTGTGTGGGAGCCGGATTCTAAATCCAAGCGTGGTGCTCAAGGCAAGCTCATTTTCCCGCGCTTCCACCAGCTGCGAGCGGTGGAGAAAGTCACCACTGATGTAGCTCAGCGCGGCGCTGGCGGGCGCTACCTCATCGAGCACTCCGCTGGCTCAGGCAAGACAAAGACCATTGCGTGGCTGGCCCATCGCTTGATTCGGCAGGTGGCTGAGGACGGTACCAAGACCTTTGATTCCGTCATCGTGGTCACCGACCGCACAGCACTCGACACCAATATCCGCCAGGACATGCAGGCGCTCGCTGCGTCACGCGGCTTGGTCGTCTCGGTCGGTGAAAACTCCGGCGCGAAATCACCACAGCTGCGCGAAGCACTGGTCGAGGGCGGGCACATCATCACCTGTACGCTGCAGACATTCCCGTATGTGCTCTCACTACTAGATGACGACCCAGATATTCAAGGCCGCAACTGGTGTGTGATTGCGGATGAAGCCCACTCCTCACAAACTGGTTCCTCCGCCTCAGCACTGCGTGAGCTTCTCGCTGAGGTTGAGCTGGGTGATTCGGAGGATTACACCGCTGATGATCTGCTAGAGCTGCGGCAGGAAGCAGTCGCTACCGCATCGAACATGACTTTTGTAGCGCTCACGGCCACGCCGAAAGGCAAAACCCTGCGCCTATTCGGTTCGCAGACCCCGGACGGCCACTACATCGCCTTCGACACTTATCCCATGGGCCAGGCTATCGCCGAGGGCTTCATCATGGACGTGCTTACCAACTACTCCACCTACACCATGTGGGCGGAAGTCCGCGATGAATTGGGCCGAACCGAGGAGGTAGACCAGTCCGCCGCAGTCACGGACATGGTGCGCTTTGTCCGCCTGCATCCGACCTCCATTGCCCAAAAGGTCGAAGTCGTTGTAGAGCACTTCCGTCGCAATGTTGCCCACCACCTTGATGGTCAGGCTCGTGCCATGGTAGTGACCTCATCGCGCAAGGCAGCAGTGCACTGGTCCCACGAAATGAACCGCTACATCACTGCAAAGGGCTACGGGTTCCATTCGTTGGTGGCGTTCTCCGATTCCGTAAGCATGGAGGACGAGCCGGAACCCGTGACCGAGGTAAGCCTAAACGGCGAGTCCGACGTGGAACGCGCGTTTAAGGATGATGAACTGCCTTACCGCGTGCTCATTGTGGCGAATAAGTTCCAAACTGGTTTCAACGAGCCGCGCCTGTGCGCGATGTACGTGGACAAACACCTCTCTGGCGTGGCAACGGTACAAACTCTATCTCGCCTAAACCGAATATATCCGAATAAGCCCGCTCCGATGGTGGTCGATTTCGTCAACGATCCCGAGCTCATTGAGGCCGACTTCAAACGCTACTACCAAGGCGCCTCGATTGATACCGACATTGACCCAAACTCGCTGCACACGCTTGCCGACGAACTCGATACCGCAGGCTATTACGATCCCGACGAGATGAATAAGGTCGCCGAAGCCTATATGGCCGGCGAGGACTCAGAGAAGCTACGCGGTGCCGCTGATGCAATCCTTAGCCGCTGGCGCGATGACCGCAAGTCAGCCGACAAAGACACTGTGGAGCATGCCAAAGACTTCAAGGCTCACGTACTAAAATATCGGCACGCCTATGAGTTTCTCTCCCAAATCATTGCTTACGCAGATGCCGATGTATCGCGCCGTGCCATGTTGTGTAGCGTTCTGGAGCCGAACCTGCACGTTACGGAGTACGTCGAAGACGAAGATTTCCTGACTGGCGTCACGTTGGCTGGCGTTGCCATTGCGCAAGGTGAAATCGAAGAAGATCACCGCGTTTCCGATACCGAACCAGAGCCGCTCAAGGTTCCAGAGTTCACGGTCCGCCTCGGCGAGCCCCAAACCCCGCTGCGCAGTGCATTCGACGAAGCTGTTGAAAAGGTCAACGATCTGTTCTCACTTGCTGGCGTCGACGTTGACAGCAGCGAAACCGGACAGATGATTGTCGCCGCGTGGGGAACTCTCTCCCAGCAGCCAGTCGCGGTAAAGCTCGGCAAGGAAAACACTAAGGAGCAGCTCAAGCGCTCCAAGAAGTTCAAGACCGAAGCCACGCGTGCGATCTTTAGCGGCATTGAACAGCGCAAGCAGCGCGATGCACTGGTCTCTAGCGACCGCAATGTTCTCGAGAGCCTGGTCGAGGCCTTAGCTAATATCATGGCGTCGGCGAACGAAACTGGGCAGTTGGAGGAAGACTAATAGATAGGGTAGCCTTTGGAGCTCCAAAGCTCGTCTATGAGTTCGTCCCTCCGAAGAAGTCGATATTCCTAGAGGCTCCGGTTATTTCAACTTTTCGTGCTTTGCAGCTTCGCCTTCGTTCGCGGCACGGCGAACCCGCATCGCACTAACAAAGCCCAGCGCCAGGAATGCCGTTGCAGCAAGAAGGGAGTAGCGGGCGGCGCCGGTCAGGCCGTCGCTAAGCGCCTGCACCACAACGTTGGTCTGCTCGCTAAAGGGACTATACCCACCTTGAACACGCAGTTCTGCAATAGCGGAACCAGCTGATTGGCGCGTTGCTTCTGCTATGCCAGCGGCACCCGGCCCCATGATGCCGGCCGACTCGAGCGTCTTCGGCAACGTTAACCCAAGGGCCCTGAAATATACCGACCCAGAAACCGCGGTACCCAGCGCGGAACCGACCTGGTGGACCGTACTCTGGGTAGCCGAAGCCTGACCGAAACTATTCACCGGAATCTCGCTGAGCAGCGTGCCTATCAACTGCACAGGCACAAAGCCCAAGCCGTAGAGCGTCAATGGCAAGTCAATGATCCAACCGCAGCCACGCCAGAAATGAACGCTTGCGACCCCAGCTATCGGCAATCATTCCTGTGGCCCACAACAGCGCTGCATACAGGACCGCATACAAACTATTACCCCAGTGCGCATGAGTTAGGTTCAGTCTCGCCCTGTTGGCACTGCACCTATTCAGTAGCCATCTCGCTCATCGTTAGTCACCTGCTACGGCTTGAGCCTTAGCCTCTTGATCCTCGCTGATGGCATTGCCTAGTGCTGCAATGAATGCAATCAGGCCAATCGTAATGAGGATATGACCAAGACCAGCGATCCCGGAGATCATTGCAGTGGACTCCTCCCCTAGGACAGTCAAGCATCCGTGCCAGATCATGACTCCAACGGTGACGACCACGCCGACGTTATACAGCCAGAAGAACGCGTTGAACTGACCACGACTGCGTGACAGACCAAAGACCTTCTCCAATAGCAAGAAGATAAGGCTCATCATGAAACCGAGCGCCAGCAAGTGAGTATGCGCCACGCTCAGCTGAGTGAACTCACCCTCGGGGAAATCATTGGCACGCGTGAATTCGCGGTAGAAGACCCCAGCCCCAATCCCAAGACAAGGTAGAAAATAGATGCCCAATACAAAGCTTTCATGGTCATTCTCCTTCCCAACCGCTGCCACGGCCGGAGTAGCGATGAATCAAATACTCTAAGAACTTATCCTTCTACATTCGTCATCGTTTTGAATCACAGGGCTGGTTGAAGTTGCGGTCAACTAGTTAGTTGATTATTAGGTCCGGTAGCTTAATATTCAAAGGCCTGCGCCGAGAAATACAAGCGCTGAATGTCAGGCCGCTTTTGTTTCAACAAGAACCCGAATCGTTGAAGTGGTCTTCGGTAACTCCAGCTAGTTTGAACAGGCCCACGCCTGAACCTTGTTCATATGTTCAACGAACGCCGCTTCTGTTCGCTGCTCATGCAATTGCAGCCAAGCGTCCACGACATCATCTGGGTAAACGCCCGCCGCGTGCAATACCGCTGCGGTAAATGGCACTGGAGCCAAGCCTGAAGCTGTAATCACTCCACCATCAAAAACTGCATCTTCTTCTTTATAACCATCGATATTGGCGTAGTTCACTGAGGCAAGGAAGCCATGCGCGTTTGAAGTGTGTTTGCAGTGGTCAAGCACCCCAGCACGAGCAAGGGCCAAAGTTCCACCACAGATCGCTGCCAAGAGCACTTCATTCTCTTTTAAGACATTAACCGTCTCCAATAGCTGTTCGTGCCCGTCAAAGTATGTATCTGCTCCCGGCACCACGAACGCCGCAATATCAGTCCGATTCTGGATGTCCTGCAAGGTCAGGGCTGGAACCACCTCGATTCCACCCTTGGAGCGAACGGCTTCTAGCGATTCGCCAACAAACAAAACCTTAAAGCGACCCGGCACTTGGGCCCCAGCTTCAGCTACCTGCGTTGTGAGGTAGGCATACTCCCAATCAGACATAGTTTCCGTTGCGTAAATAGCAATGATCTTCATGGAATTCACAGTACGCAGGATTTCCAATAAATATTAGAAACTCGAACGACCTGCTTCTTCGCCTTAAACTGGCCTCATGTCTGAAGTAACGAAGCAATACGCCCTGGACCTCACCCGCCTCGATACCGCCGTATACCGCGCTACCAATTCCGCCGGAGCCAGCATTGAGTTTGGCAGTGGTGAGGGGCGCCTCTCCCCTGTTGAACTCTTGCTTGCAGCCGTAGCGGGGTGTTCGGCGGTGGACGTGGATGTGGTGACGTCACGGCGTGCGGAACCGGAATCTTTTGATGTGCATGTGGAAGGCGACCGCGTAAAGGAGGACGGGGCATCGCGCCTGTCGGAGGTTCGCGTGGGGTTTGATCTTTCTTTCCCTGATACGCCCGAGGGAAACCAAGCGCGCAAGCTGGTGGACAACCTGATTCGCATCTCCCATGAGAAGGACTGCACGGTATCGCGCACGGTTGAGAATCCCACACGAGTGTTGTTTAGCAATGACTCGAAATAGCACTACGAAGTAAATGCGCGACATGCGCTTTCGCTGCCTCTGGGGTTTTAGACCTCCTGATATGGTGCCATTGTTAACTACTGTGACAAATGTGATTACTGCAGGAGCTCAACATGTCACCATCTTTCTCCCGTCGCGGTCTCTTTAAGGTCGGCGCTCTCGCCCTGACCGCAGGCGCCATCGGTGCTGCCGCTCCCCATGCGGCGGCGCTCGGACCGGTGCGCGGCACCATCATCGATTATTCTGCCGGTGTCCCTTCCCCACAGGCGATTAAGAAGTCCGGCCATATGGGTGCAATCCGGTATGTCTCCGACAAACGCCCCGACGCAGCGTGGATGGCCGGCAAGCCGGTAACCCTGAAAGAGACCAAGGCCAATGCGGCAGCCGGTCTGCCCACCGCTTCCGTTTATCAATTTGGCCGCGCGGAAACCGCGGATTGGAAGCAGGGCGCAGCAGGTGCTGCAATTCACGCGCCGAAGGCGATTGCGCTGCACAAGAAGGCAGGCGGCCCAACCAACCGCCCTATCTACATTGCTATCGACGATAACCCCACCCGCGAGCAGTACACCCGCCAAATCCGCCCATACCTGCAGGCGTTTTCCAAGACGCTGGAGCTGGCCGGCTACCAGACAGGTGTCTACGGCAATTACAACACCATAGAGTGGGCAATCCAGGATGGCATCGGCAAGTATTTCTGGATGCATGACTGGGGCTCTAATGGCAAGATTCACCCGCGCACCACTATTCACCAGCTGCCGCACGGCAAACAGCAGACCATCGGCGGCGTCATCGTAGACGTTAACGAGGTCTACGCTGATGACTGGGGCCAATGGACGCCAGGCAAGTCCGCGGCACCTGCACCGGCAAAGAAGCCAACCACCAAGAAACCACAGCCAAAGGCTCAGCCGCAGACCACGGCCCCGAGCAATAGCTCGTCCGACCTGGTAAATCAGCTGAGCTCGCAGCTACAGAGCAAGCACCCGGAGCTGCCAGAGCTACCGCAGGTAACTGCGGATGGCGTCACTTTCAATGGCAAAACGTTGAGCAACGATCAAATTCGCCAGCTAGCGAAGATCGTCGCAGAAACGGTTGCTAAGGCGAGGTAGTACTACTTTTTAGAGGGCTCGGAGGTTTTCTCTGAGCCTTTCTTTTTATCTGTGGACTTCTTATCGGAGCTGCCTTTATCCTTCTTTTTGGAGGTAGTGGATTCGCTGGTGGGTTCCTTGGACGAGGTCTTAGCCTTGCCGGACTTTTCGTCCTTTTCCTTCTTGCTAGACGACGTCGTGGAGGTCTCCGAGGTAGTGGTTTCAATCGGCGGCACATCCTCGCCGTCTTTGTACTTGAGGAAACGCTCGGTAGCCTTGCCCAGAGCCTTTCCGGTGACCTCATCTTTTACATAATCAGTAAGCTCATCGGACGAGCCATTGATTGAGGCTGCGGCTACGAAGTTCTCACCAAAGGAGACGGAAGAGTTGATGGACTTATCATTGGACCAGCCCCACTTGCTGCCCACCACGTTAGAGAGCTTGGCGGTGCCATAGTCCTGGCGGTAGCCATCCTCAGAGATGGGATCGGCATGCGCCATGGCTACGAGCACTGGGTGGGTTTCATCGCGCTCGATGAGCTGCGAAATGAAGCTGGCGACGTCATACGTAGAGGTCTGCGAGTAGCCCCACTTCTCGCCGGCTTTGGTGGATTCCAACTTGAATTCATCGGCAATGGTGTCGATGGACTCTGGGTACTTTTCAAAGAGATCCTCGGCGGACTTATCGGAGGAGCTAGCGATCATATCCAGCGCCTCATACTTGTCTTCGTACTCGCCCTTTTCCATGACGTAGGTGGCGATATAGAGCTTGATGAGGCTGAGCGCCGGGCGAGCCTCGTGCTCCGAGGCAGAACCCATATGCATGCCATCATGCAGGCGAATATAGGTAACGGAGCGCCCCTCATCGCCTTCTAGAAACTCATTGATTTCTGGTGGGACGTCGCGGTTGGTGTCTGTTGCGCCCGAGGGGGCGTCGGCAAGCGCGCCGCTATCGCTTTCGCTGGTGCTGCACGCGGTGGCGGTCAAGGCGAGCATACATACGGCTAAAGCGGCACCAGCCTTGGCTGATGCCGCCTTGCGAGTCAACGACGTTTTAAACACGTCGATACATGTTACCGGTTGAGTGCACTATCTAGGCAATTAATGCTGCACGGGTGCCTCCACGCCCACGCCGGTAAGCGAGCGAACTTCCATCTCTGCGGAAAGCTCCTCAAAGTTATCCGGCTTAGTCATGATGGACACCAACCAGCCGACGAAGAAGGACAGCGGAATGGAGACCAAGCCTGGCGAGGACAGCGGGAAGATGGCCCAGTCCGCGCCCGGGAACATGGAGCTCTCAGAACCGGAGACTGCCGGGGAGAAGAAGATGAGCACCAGGCAGGACACCACGCCGGTGTACATGGAGGCCACCGCGCCTGCGGTATTGAAGCGGCGCCAGTACAGGGAGTACAGGATCGTCGGCAGGTTGGCAGAAGCCGCAACCGCGAAGGCCAAGGAGACCAGGAAGGCCACGTTCTGGGTCATGGCCAGAATGCCCAAGATGATAGCCACGATGCCGAGGACCACCACGGTGGCTTGGGAGACGCGAACTTGCTCGGCCTCTGTGGACTTACCATTGCGGATGACCGCATGGTAAATATCGTGCGCGATGGATGCCGAGGCGGTAATGGCCAGGCCAGCGACCACAGCGAGCACGGTGGCGAAGGCCACTGCGGAAATAACCGCCATGAAGATAGAGCCGCCAATCTCCAGCGCGAGCAGTGGTGCCGCGGCATTAGCCCCGCCCGGCGCGGCGAGGATGCGATCCGGACCAACCAGGGCGGCGGCGCCGTACCCCAGGACCAGGGTCATGAGGTAGAAGGCACCGATGATAACGATCGTCCAGGTAACAGAGCGGCGGGCTTCAGTAGCGGTAGGCACGGTGTAGAAGCGCATCAACACGTGCGGCAGACCGCCCACACCAAGCACCAGTGAAATGCCCAGGGAGATGAAATCCAGCTTGGTGGCGGTGGTGGCGCCGTATTTCAGGCCTGGGGCCATGATGTCTTTGGCTTCATAGCCCTTCTCCTTAATCTGTTCGGAGGCGGCGTGCATATCAATGGCGTTGTTAAACAGCGTGCTAAATCCGCCGCGCAGTGCAATGAATACCAAGAAGCACATGATGACCACGCCGGCTACCAGCAGTACGGCCTTGATCATCTGCACGTAGGTGGTGCCCTTCATGCCGCCGACCAGAACATAGACAATCATGAGCACACCAACGACGCCCACGACGACCGCCTGCCACTTAAAATCGTGGATATCCAGCAGCACGGCCACTAGAGAACCAGCGCCTGCCATCTGTGCGATGAGGTAGAAGAGCGTGACAAAGAGGGTGGCGATGGACGCTGCTACGCGCACGGGCTTCTGCTTCAAACGGAAAGACAAGACATCCGCCATGGTGAAGCGTCCGACGTTACGCATGGGCTCAGCGACGAGCATGAGAGCTACCAGCCAGGCAACAAAGAAACCGACTGAATACAAAAAGCCGTCATAGCCGTTGAGCGCCACGGCGCCAACGATGCCCAGGAACGATGCCGCGGAAAGGTAGTCACCAGAGATGGCTAGGCCGTTTTGTCGGCCGGAGAAGGTACCGCCACCGGTATAAAAGTCCGAGGCCTTCTTCGTGGTCTTTCCGGCGCGCAGCACCACCGCCATGGTGATGAAAAGGAAGATGCCGAAAATGGAGATATTCAAGATGGGATTGCCAGCGGAAGATTCGGCGGCGAGGGTGGTGGTAATCATTACATGCCCTCCAGCTCTTCACGGATGGCGGCCGACTTAGGCTCGATATTCTTATTGGCATACTTCACGTAGATCCACGTGATAATGAAGGTGGTGAGGAACTGGGCTAGGCCGAAAACCAGTCCGATATTCCAGCCGCCACCAAGTTCGATTGCCATAAAGCTAGGGGCAAACACGGCAGCTAGAACGTAGACCACGTACCACACAAAGAAGGCCACGGTCATGGGAAAAGTAAAACTCCGGTAGGTACGGCGCAGCTCGCCGAATTCGGCGGAGTCGCGCATCGCGATGAACTCGCTACCGGTGGGTTCGCGGCGCGAGACAGGAGTTGCAGCTACGTCACTCATAGAGCTTCGTCTCCTTGGGTGAGAGGAACTTAGGTCACACGAGATAGTGTGGGCTTTATCACTATCTACGTTGACATGTAAGTTACCGAACATTTTCTGCAGGGTTGTGAACTCTGCCAAGAAAACACCTCACCTCTCCACCCTTTCAAGCTCATAGGCCCCGCCGAGCTGGATCAACGCCTTTAGCCAACTACCCCCATCGGTGGAAGCAACCTCCTTTTGCGAAGAGTGTTAACAGCCGCTTGACAAAAGAAAAGCCCCCGGTAAGGGGGCTTAAACTGCGGGTGAGCTTACTCTTCGTTGCCAGGGAACTCCCGCGGGTCATTAAACATGCGACCAAAGCCCTCCTGCCCCTCAAGGGAGTCGATAGCGGAAATTTCCTCCGCCGTGAGCTCCAACTCGGTGGAAGCGAGGTTTTCCTTCAGCCGCTCGGTGCGCGCGGACTTCGGAATCACGGACATACCCTTGGACATGAGGTAGGACAGAACTACCTGGCCCTCGGTGGCCTCGTGGTCAGCGGCAGCTTGCTCAATCACTGGGTTATTGAGCACTACCCCGCGTGCCAACGGGGCCCATGCCTCGGTGACGATGTCATTATCGTGATGGAAAGCGCGCAAACCGGACTGAGTAAAGCCCGGGTGAATCTCCACCTGGTTAAGCACCGGAGAAATACCGGTGGTGGAAATCAAGTCCTTGAGCACGTCCTCGTAGAAGTTGGCCACGCCGATAGACGCAATCTGGCCCATACCTTGCAAGCGAGCGATAGCCTCGAAGGTCTCGTTGTATAGGCCACCCTGCGGCCACGGCCAGTGGATGAGATACAGGTCAAGGTAGTCCAGCTGCAGATCCTTCAGCGACTGCTGGAATGCCTCTTCCACCTTGTGCGCACCGTGGTGGGAATGCCAGACCTTGGAAGTAACGAAGAGCTCATCGCGGGTGACGTCGCCGGCATCCATCGCCTGTTTGAGGGCGGTGCCTACCGCCTCTTCGTTTTTGTATAGCGTGGCGGTATCGAAGTGGCGGTAGCCTAAATCGATGGCCTCACGGATAACGCGGATGCATTCCTCGTCATAGAGCTTGTAGGTACCTAGGCCCAGTTGGGGCATTTCGCGGTCATCATTAAAAGTTACGGTTGGCACAGTCATGCCCTCCATTGTGCCGCAGTTTTTAACGCCGCGCCGAAAACGACGAAACCCCAGGGCGAATGAACTAGCCCCCAAAAGTTGGACTGGTTTAATTCTAGGTGGTTAGGGGTTCAA